>Ga0099364_10001865_pt1 | contig 34095 bp, 23 predicted proteins | sample TergutTh196P3_FD_73070 | JGI IMG/M metagenome (GOLD analysis project Ga0099364, IMG submission 73070) | Microcerotermes parvus P3 segment gut microbial communities from Pointe-Noire, Republic of the Congo - Th196 P3 | ecosystem: Host-associated > Arthropoda: Insects > Digestive system > Gut ... | reverse complement strand
CTCGCGAATTGGCGCATTGAAGCGCCATTGAGCGATTGCGGGAGATGAAATAGCCGTCCGAGCGCAAGGCACTGAATTAAACTATGGAGATACGTGAATTTCAACAAGCAAAAGCTTGCTTTTTCGTGAATACTCTGATAACATTGTCCTATGTTTATCGACTAAAATTATAGAAGTAAGGAGACAGACAAATGGACTATCGCAGCAACAAAGCCAACAATGTGTTCAAGCGCGCGATGTGGATGAACTTGGGAAAAACGGAAGAGGATATGCTTAAACCGAAAATTGCAATTGTAAATTCCTCGAACAATCTGGCAGTATGTTTCAGCCATCTTGACGAGATAGCCAAAGTTTGCGCTGAAGAGATTGAAAAGGCGGGCGGAGTGGCTTTTGAAGTGCGCACAGTCGCCCCCGCAGACTTCATCACAGGACGGGGCGGCTACATACTGCCCAGTCGCGACCTTATCTCCTTTGACATCGAAGCAGTGGTGGAAGGCTCGGTGCTTGACGGCATGATCATGTTGGCTTCATGCGACAAAACCATGCCCGGTCAGATGATTGCCGCTGCAAGGCTTAATCTGCCCACGATCGTCATAGCCTGCGGTTATCAGCCGTGCGGTACGTATAAAGGCAAGCATTTTGACATAGACGATCTGTTTCTGGCAACCGGACACTATGCCGTAGGCAAGATTACACGTGAAGAACTCAACGAAATGGCAGATGTCGCAATAACAGGACCGGGAGTCTGCCAAGGCATTGGTACGGCAAATACGATGCATATTGCTTCTGAAGCTCTTGGGTTTTCACTTCCGGGAACCACCCCGATTTTAGCAAACAGCCCTGCGATGTGGGATGCCGTCAGCGCTTCATGTAAGCGCGTCGTAGAGATGGTCAATGAGAATATGCGCCCCCGCGATCTGCTGACACCGGGAGCATTCGAGAATAGCGTAAAAACTATCCTTAGCGTCTGCGGATCCACAAACGCAATGAAACACCTGCAGGCTATTGCTATAGCCGCAGAGACGGACATTGATGTATTCGACATGTTCGATAAATATGCCGACGATATACCGTTGCTGTGCGCCATACGCCCGAACGGTGATCACTACATTGACGACATGGACGCCGCAGGAGGGACCAAAGCGCTCATGAAACAACTGGAGACTAAACTCAACACCTCCACAATGACTGTCACCGGAAAAACCGTTGCTGAAAATCTGAAAGATGCTGTTGTGAAAGATAGCGAGGTAATCAGATCTATGGACAACGCTTTCAACACTCGCCCTGCAATTGTCCTTGCGCGCGGTAACCTTGCCGGGAGTTTCGGTGTGATTAAGTTGAGAGTGGACGACGATTTCAAGCCCTCAAAATTTGTCGGTCCGGCTAGGGTATATGACGATGGAATGAAACCGATGGAAGACTTGAAAGCGGGAGTAATCAAGAAGGGCGATGTAGTAGTCGTGCGCGGGCAGGGCATAACAGGCACGCCGGGCCAGGGCAGTCCGGGCGGCATACACTTTGCGCTTGACGGCCTGGGAATGAATGCCGATGTCGCTATCGTTACCGATGGCCATGCCTCCGGACTATGCAATATGTGCCTGACTGCGCTGGACATCACACCGGAAGCTGCGGTAGGCGGTGTTATAGGCCTTGTTAAAGACGGCGATATGATAACGATAGACGCATCGAAAAAGCTCCTGCACCTCGATGTGAGCGATGAAGAATTAGAAGAAAGGCGCAAGAATGCACCGGACTTCGTCAAGAAAGCCCCGGAGGGGTGGCTAAAGATTTTCCAAGAGCGCGTGAAGCCAATAGACCAAGGCGCCATAGTAGTATAAAACACCATTATAGCTTGCATGGTGTGATAAGACAAAACGATTAGGACTTATGTAAACTGAAACTTCGCACATGAAAATGTGCGGAGTTTCAGTTGGGCAACAATCAGTAAAACCATACGATAACCGGAACGTATTGGTGGGGTTGAAGTGGAATATGGAAAGGAGAATAATGAATAGGGAATACATGCAAAAACTTGCGGATGATTTCTGTGATAATTCAGACACTAATTATATGAGCGTTAAAGGTGAAGATACAGAGAGATTAGAAAGCAGACCACAGGCGGCTGCGTACAAAAAGCATAATCTCTATGCGCAATCCGGGCAAACAACCGGGTTTGATCAACTTGGCGCTGACAAAGGCAGCGAGTATGTCGGGATGCGTTTTTATAAGCGCCCTGTTTTTTCTATAGGTTCTGCGGGCGATCCTGGGTTCAATGAACTCCGGATTCCAAACGTTGTAGGGCCGCATCATAAGCTTCCGTCGGAATGGCTTCCGGGTGCGAAGACTGTTATATGTTTTTTCCTGCCATTTGAGGAGCGTATTGTGGAGTCTAATAAAAAAGATCCGGAGATACCGTCTCTTGAGTGGGTTATGACAAGAGTCGACGGACAGCAGCATATACTTGCATTGGGCGGATATATACGAGATAAGCTTATAGAAGAAGGATATCAGGCGGTCACACCGCAACTGGACGATGCGTTTGTTATGCATCCCGGCCCGCAGTTTGAAGACGGTATTCCAGGCTACTCAAGCAACTGGTCCGAACGCCACGTTGGATATGTGACAGGGCTGGGCACTTTTGGGTTGTCAACAAATTTTATATCAAAAGCCGGATGTGCCGGGCGGCTTATCAGCATTGTAACCAATTGGGATATAACGCCTGATGAGAAAGATTATAAAGACAGACTCGGCTATTGCAACCAGTGCAGAGCCTGCATAAAAAAATGTTACGGTAATGCGTATACAGAAGAAGGAAAGGATCATGCGCTGTGCGGGAAGCAGATCGGTAAGGTCTGCGCAGACCTCAGGCCGCGTTACGGATGCGGAAAATGCCAGTCCGGGATACCATGCGAATATACGCCGCAGATGCCGAAATGATTTGCGTACCTTTGCGGAACAGTTACTAACTAAACAAAGTATACGGGGAGGTTGCAAATGGGTGAACACTTATCTGAAAAGGAAAACTATTTAAGAACGATTACCGGCGATATGCCGGAGTATGTGCCAACATATAGGATGGTTGAGTGGATGTGTGTGCCATCGGCACTTGTACCACCAGCCAACGAGGGAGGCGGATATACAAACCTGTTTGGCGTTGAATATGTCAGGGAAATCACTGCGAATAACGGCCCGATGCCAAAACCCGGCGTTTTTATTCTTGACGATATTCGCAAATGGCGCGATGTAATAAAAAGGCCGCCCATCCTTGATGAGATCGACTGGGAGAAAATGGCAAAAAAGGATTTAGACGCAAGGGATCCAAATCTGCCGAAGGTCGGAGGGGGCAACGTTTCCGGTTACTTCCAGACACTGATGAGTTTCATGGGATTCACGGAGGGGCTTGTCGCGTGCGTAGAGGAACCGGAAGAGGTAAAAGAGCTGTTGAATTTTCTGCTTGAGATGAATCTTGAAACCGGAAAGAAGTATTTGCAGCATTACAAGCCGGATGTATATTTTTCGGCGGAAGATATAGCTCATGAGCGCGCTCCTTTCGTGTCGGAAGAGGTATTTCTGGATATCTTTGAGCCGGTTTGGCGGGCCGGCATAGCCCCGTTCAAAGAAGCAGGGTTGCCTGCACAGCATCACGACTGCGGGAAGTTTGAAGCATTTGTGCCGTATATAGTCGATATGGGCTTTAACTCATGGGATCCTGCTCAGCATTGTAATGATTTGTTGGGAATAAAAGAAAAATATGGCCGCAGACTGACAATCTGTACCGGAGTTCAAGGCAACGGTTTTTGTTCGTGGCCTGAAACAACTGAGGAGCAGATCCGCGCAGAGGTGCGCAGAGTCATGGACATGTTTGCCCCCGGAGGCGCCTATTGTTTCATGGGGAATATACTGGGGCCTTTAGGAGACGAGGAAACAGCAAAACGCAACAGCTGGATGCAGGACGAATACGAGAAAAATAAGTTTAACTATTACAATTAGATAAGTGTCACAGTCATGATTGTCTTACCTTGACATGTACGAGCAAAATGTGATATATTTTTACCGTAGTTATTCTGAATTAAGCGTAGTTTATGCAATGCAATAAAATAGAGGCAGGAGGTAACGTATATGAAATATCCGAGACCCGCGTATAAAGACCAGTCGGTAAAATATACCCATGTAATCTCACCGTTCACCAGTGCTGAGTTTGACGTGCCTAGATTTGATTATCCGATTTCGGCAATTGAGAACTTCCGACGTAACCTCGCGCGCAATAACCCGCTTTGGTGTACGAATTCTGCTTCCGACGTACAGTCAATGGGTGCTCAGGACGTGGTCACAAAGGAAGTACGCGGGACGATAATCCACACCGATTTTCGGAAAAAGGCCACGGAGGATTACACTTTTGTTGATTGGTTTAATACGCAATGGACATGGGTGTGTTCCGCCCACGGCGCAATGCTGACTCCCGGGACGCAGCTGCTTGCGGATATCACTGACTGGGAAACAGATCTTGTTTGGCCAAACTTGGAAGAATGGGATTTTGAGGAAACCGCTGAACGCTACATGAAAACCGAATACGATCCTGAAAAGGCTCTGCTCTATGATATCGGCAGAGGCTGTACGGAGAGGCTGATAACACTGGTTGGCGGTTATACGGAGGGGATGCTGGCAATGGCGACAGAACCAGAAGCAATAAAAGCGTTCCTTGACCGTTACGCCGATTTTGAAATTCAGCTTTTTGACAAAATCAATTCTCTGTACCCTCTTGATCTGGTAAATTACCACGACGACTGGGGCACGGAGCTCGATACGTTCTTCTCGGAAAAGATGCTGTTGGATATTGTTTTTGAGCCAACAAAGAAAATTATTGACCACATCCATTCCAAAGACGTATACTTTATGTTACACAGCTGCGGCAACATCACCCGATTTGTGCCGTATATGATTGATATGGAAGTGGACATGCTTCAAATTCAGCGCCGTGCAGTTGATATTCCGGCACTTAAGCGAAAATATGGAGATAAAATCGGATTTAATGCAGGGATTGAGGGTATGAGTTTCGGTGTAGATAACGATCTCTCAAAAGAGGAATTGATTAAGCTCATCAGAGAATCTGTAGATTTATACGGGCCAAACGGAGGATATCTGACTTCGGTTTCCGTAGGCGACCCGGAGAAGCTCTGGGATTCTCACGCAGAACTGTATGCGTACAGCAGGGAATTCTATGATGCCGAACAGGGAAGGCCTTGAAGATTTGAATATTAATATTTGGAGGAAGTGAGAATATGGTACAGCTAACTGACGAAGAAAAACGAATGTTACAAGGTGAGGAAGGGCGCGTTAGACAAGCATGCATGCAGCAGCTTGTAGAACTTTGCGAAATTGCGGGTGCGGAACGTCTTGTCGATCTGGACGGGACAGGTGATATGCATTCGCCGATGTTTGGACCTGGCATGGGAGGCTCACGGTACTATCCAATCGAGTTTCAGGAGATAGTGGAGCTTGCGGAGCAAGGTGCAAAGTTTAAGATACCGACATTTGCAAACAAGGCGCCGGGCGCGGGACAGACACCTGTACACGGCTGGGAACACTGCGGCAATATGTGCAATCGCAGAGGCGAAAGGATTGATGACCCTTCGGTTCACGAAACGGCGATGCAAAACGAGCTTCATGAGGTGCTTCGCAAGATGGGTCTGATTACGACCTTTAGTTGCGCAAACTACCTGACAATGACATATTGGCCTGCGGTAGGGCAGCACTGCTCGTGGTTTGAAAGTTCACAAATGCCGTACTGCAACGCAACGCTCGGCGCTAGAACGAATTTTGACGGCAGCTTTGCCACCTGTTTTTTGGGTAAGGCGCCGTACTATAACCTGCACGTCACAGAGAACCGGTACGGAACTGTGCTTGTCGAAACTGACCGGCATATTCAAACAGATGTGGAGTTTGACGTCTACGGTTTTGCAATAGGCGAAGCCTGCACTGTGGATGTTCCCGTTGTAATGGGCACCGCAAGGCCGACGACGACGCAGTTTGAGAAATTTAATTCAGCAGTCAGCACAGGAGGTGCCGTGCATATGTACCACATGCCCGGCATAACACCGGAAGCGCCGACGATTGAGTTCGCGACCAACGGCAAGCCGTTTAAAAAGAAAGTGATGATTGATAATGCTGTGTTGAAGGCGACATATGACTCGCTTAGTTTCTATACCGACAACAGCGTGGATTTGGTGTTTCTTGGATGCCCGCACCTCAATATAGTCGATCTAATGCGGCTGTCATGGAAGCTCGAAGGAAAGAAATGTAAGGTGCCGCTATGGATAATGGCCGCGCCATGGATTTACGATGCCGCCAAGCAGCAAGGATATGTGGATATATTTGAGAAAGCAGGGGCTCATCTGATGTCGGGGACATGCCTTGCGGCAATGGGCGCAGTGCCTGAAGGGGTAAGAGTCGTTGCGGTCGACACCGCTAAGCAGGCGATGTACGTTACAGGCTGCTATCCGCACGATGACAACAGATTGCAGGTTTGCTACGGAGATACAGATGATTGTGTTAACGCCGCTATAACCGGTAAGTGGCAGGGTGAATGGAGGTAGGCACATGGAAAAAATACGTATTAAAGGCAAGCGCCAGTATCCCGGGTGTGTGGAAGCGGAAGCATTGGTTTCCCCAAAACCGCTTATGGGATTTACAAATTGTAATGCAATGGAAGGATACACCACAGAGCGGAATCATCCATTGTTCAAAGTAAAATACACAGGAAAGGTACTGGTTTTCCACAATGCGCGCGGTTCCGGTGGGTTTATGGCATACGGCGTTGGCGCTCCCCCCGCCGCTTTTGTCTATACCAGAACCAGTCCGCTCAATGTGCTGTGCGCGCAAGCCGGGCATGTGCCTGCAATGACTGATTTCGAGACGGACCCGATGGAGATCATCGAAACCGGCGATATGGTTCTTGTAAACGCAGACGAGGAGTATATAGAGATAACCAAGAAGAAGTAACTGACGTTATGCGGCCGCGAGCGGAACATACTCAAACAAGTTGCTAATAAAACAGACAGAGCCACCGGCACTACCGGCGGCTCTGTCTGCATACATGTTTACAAAACTACATCTTTTCTTCAATGAAAGCATTCGACGCTCCGCCGCTCAGGCCGGTTTTCATGTAGCGTGCGTTCCAATTACCGGAAGGGCAATACGACTGGCATCTGCCGCAATGCCATGATTCGATATGTTGAAGCCCCACTCCGCTCACCGGCATACGCTGTTCCGCCGCACTAAGATCCTCCATCGTCGGGTCGTCTTCCATTAGATAGTCGCCACGCCCACCAAGCGCCTTAGTCATCGCCTGCAACGCTTTGCGGCATTTCGGAAAATGGACATGAGTGTAATCGTATTTCTTCCCCCCAATTTCAACATGATCCAACTCATGCGTTCCAGGTGCCCTTATTGCACCGGTTGGGCAGACTTTTGCGCAAATCCCGCATTTGTCAGGATCGCATAACGACGGCCCGCCATACATCGGATCCGGCTCAAGGTCAAGTGTCGTCAGGATAACACCGAAACGAACCCTAGGACCATGCTCCGGTGTGAGCACGATACCCATATAGCCGAATTCGCCAAGACCCGCAGCGACCGCAGCATGCCTTATACTCATCGGCATGCCGTATTGCATCGGGCCGGTGGCACACGGAGTTGCGATTCCGTTTGAATTTGTTTCTATGAACTGTGCGACGGCGTAGCATACATATGTCAGTTCGAAATTTGGCAACAACGTGTAGCCGAATGTTCCAAATATGCCTTTTAGATCATTGCGGCCATCCTCAAATGCCCGGAAATTGGCCTGTACGACACCGTCAATCAGTCGCGCGCCAACGACTACCACAGATTTACAACCCGGGAGAGTATCACATGGATGTCTGTTTTCCGGAGATGTGACGAACCTATCCACGCTGCCAACACCACACATATCCATGCCAATCGATTTTGCAAACTCCTTTATCTGCTCCTTTGTGATTCCCATTATCAATGCCCCTCTCGTTATAATATTGATTATTTACCTAGAGCCGTCCCAAGTATCGACCTTTTCCTTTTTCATTTCTTCTTCATCAAACCACCGGACAGTGACAGTCTTAGACTCGGTATAAAACTTCAAGCCATCTTTGCCATGGCAGTGAAGATCGCCAAAAAAGGAACGCTTGTGCCCGCTGAATGGAAACATACCGCTTGGCACAGGAATGCCTACATTCACTCCGACCATGCCGCCATGGGTTCTCATGGTAAAATCGCGGGCATAGAAACCGTTTTGAGTGAAGATAACAGAGCCATTGGCAAACTGATTATTGTTCATGAGCTCGAGCCCTTCCTCATAGTCCTTAACACGCTTTACGCATAAAACCGGGCCAAAAATCTCTTCGTCGCCGACTGACATACCGGGTTTAACATGATCGAAAATAGTATGCCCCAGATAAAAGCCGTTCTCATATCCCGGGACAATACAATTACGACCGTCCAGTACGAGCTGCGCGCCCTCCTCGACGCCCTTGTTGATCCACTGCGTGACAAACGCTTTATGGTCGGCAGTAACGACAGGGCCAAGGTTGGTTGTCTTATCATACGCCGGGCCAATTTTCTGGTTTTTGCACTGACGTATCAGTTCAGCAACCAGTTCATCAGCGATCTCCTCTTCAACGCAAATAGAGGGGAGAGCCATACAGCGCTCGCCGGCACAGCCAAAAGCGGAGTTTATTATTCCCGCCGCCGTACGCACAATGGGGGTGTCTTTCAAAACAAGAGCATGATTTTTTGCTTCACAAAGAGCTTGTACACGCTTGCCGTTAGCGGCAGCGGTGCCATATACATGAAGACCGGTTGAGGTGGAGCCAACAAAGGAAACCCCGACTACATCAGGATGAGAGAGGAAAATTTCCGACTCATTTCTAGAGCATGTGACGACATTGATCACGCCTTCCGGAACGCCGGCTTGCGTATAAAGATCGGCCATTTTCAGTGCTGTCATCGGCGTCATGGTGGCAGCCTTTAAAACAAAGGTATTACCGGCAGCTACACACAAAGGCGCCATCCAGCCCATAGGAATCATCGCAGGGAAATTGAAGGGTACGATGCCGGCAAAGACACCAACCGGTTCGCGGTAAAGGGTGGTATCATATCCGGTAGTTACATTCATGAGGGTTTCACCCATCATCAATGATGGAATGCCGCACGCAAATTCTGTTATGTCCTTAGCTTTTCCAACATCGCCTGCAGCCTCTTCCCAAGCTTTTCCGTTTTCCCTGCAAATCATCATAGTTAAATCATCGATCTGCTCTTCAATCAAATTGCGGAGATTAAACATAATTTGCGCTCGTTTTGTAACAGAGGTTGAGCTCCAGCTTGGGTAAGCGGCTTTTGCAGCAGCAATCGCTTCTTCGACCTCTCCCTTGGTGCAGCACGGAGTTTGTGCAATGACTTCACCGGTGGACGGATTGAAAATGTCACTGTAATGCTGCGTTTTAGACTCAGCATACTTTCCGTTTACATAATACTTAAGTTTCTCTACACTTGCCATTTATACTTTCCTCTCTTTAATAATATTATCTAAATATTCCGTAACTATTCAGTACCGGAGAGGAGCGGCTGTTTTTGTGCTCCGTAAGCGCAACCAAGGACGGTGGAATGTTCGCGAGGCGCCACTGAGCGATAGGGGCATAAAAATAGTCTTCCGAGCGCAGGTACTGAATAGTTACAATATTCCAATGGTATTCAAAAAACATGTCGGGCTAGGAGCCGTAGACTTTTTTATAAAGGTCAATTATTTCTTCTTTGGTGAATAATTTTGGGTTGTTTCCTGGCGATCCGCTATTAATAGCAGCATCAGCCATGTCAGAAAGTACGCGCATATAGTGATCCTTATCAATCCCGAAAACAGCCGGACTTGGAACCTGCATCAGCTTGTTAAACTCATGTAGTTTACGTACAAGCGCATCTGTGAGATCTTTTTCGCTCTTCCCCGCCAGCCCCATGAACCCGGCGATCTCGGCATAACGCGCGGGATTGCCTACGATGCTGTACTCGGTGACAATAGGCAACAACATAGCATTAGAGAGACCATGTGCTACGTGGAAATGCGCACCGATTGGGCGGGACATACCGTGTACTGCACACACAGAAGCATTGGAAAAAGCAATTCCCGCAAAAGTTGAGCCTTCCATCATTGCAGATCTTGCAGCTGCGTCTGATGGGGAGTTGTATGCTGTAAGAATATTCCTGCCGATGAGTTCGATGGCTTTTTTTGCAAAGATGTCGGAAACAGGATTCGCTTTTTGGGAAACATAAGCTTCAATCGCATGAGTAAGCGCGTCAATCCCCACATAAGAAGTGAGATTTTTTGGCATGGTCATACTGAGTTCATAGTCAACGATAGCAGCTATCGGTAAAAACGCGTCGTCAAGGCACATCATTTTTACGCTTGTCTCTTTATTGGTGATGATAGTGACGCGTGTTGCCTCGCTGCCGGTACCCGCTGTGGTTGGGACAGCGATGTGTGGGAGACCTGCTTTGGGAACTTTCCCGACACCCATATAATCTGACATGTCTCCGCCATTGGTCACCAATATGGATACCGCCTTTGCAGTGTCTATGCTTGAACCTCCGCCGATGCTCACGATGCCGTCGCACTTGTTTGCGCCAATGACTTTCATTGCGTCGAGCACATTGCCAATCTCAGGTTCGCTATCGATATCTGTGAACACCACCGGGTTAATTCCGGACGCTTTCAGTATATCTGAAAACTCTGATACCAATCCTATTGTTTCCAAGTATTTGTCGCTAACCAGCAGAACGCTTTTCATACCAAGCTTCGCAGCAAGGCTGCCTGTTTCTTTTCTTGTGCCCTCGCCAATTAAGAGCGTGGATGGGATGTGTACTTCATATTTCATAACATTCACCTATAAATGATTACTTAATCTGCCGCAGCCGCAATGTTCTAACCATGCGGTCTGGAAAACAGAAAAATGTGTTTAACGCTTGCTATCATTATACTATAACAATATGCTCAGGTGTGTCAACAGGTATTTCCGCACGCAAGGCACTGAATAGTTAGTTGCTGTTCATGCCCCGCCGAAAACAGGCGTATTATGCGTCTTTTGTTCGGTCAGTTCCGGGATAAAACCGGAATTCCCTCACGGCAGTCGCACAACACGCCTGTTTCCGGCTACTCCGTGACCTGTAACTAGTTAGTTGCTGTTCATGCCCCGCCGAAAACAGGCGTATTATGCGCCTTTTGTTCGGTCAGTTCCGGGATAAAACCGGAATTCTCTCACGGCAGCCGCTGGGCACGCCTGTTTCCGGCTACCCCGTGAAGTGTAACAATAGTTACTGTTTACAAAATAATTGCGCTGTGATAAACTGTCGGCATAAAAAAGGTGTCGTTATGGATGGAAAAAGAGTAGCGAAGTTCTCCAAGAATCCAACTGAATGACACAGAAAGGTGAAACGAAATGCAGACAATTACAAAGAAAATGTATTGCGACGTCGCAATAATCGGCGGAGGAGTAGCCGGAGTCTCCGCCGCGATGTCTACAACACGGCGCGGTCTTCGAACTATTCTATTGGAAAAAGGCACATCGCTTGGCGGACTTGCCACGAACGGCTATGTACCGCAGGTAGCGGGCATGATCGAGGGCAACTGCAAGGAAATGGTAGAACGGCTTGAGAAAGATGGAGAGCTAGTCAGACGCTCCCCGACGGACGACCACAACCCCACATTTGACCCGGAGTACGGCAAACTTATGATGGAACAGCTGGTAATGGAACATGGCGGACGCTTGATCTATGACGCCACCTGTATTGACGTAGAGATGGACGGCAACAATATCAAGGCAGCCATATTCTACACCAAAGGCGGATGGATGGCGGTTTACGCAAAGTACTTCATCGACGGAACCGGCGATGCGGACGTCGCAGCACTTGCAGGAGTTCCGTATGAGGTCGGCGGCGCTGATTTCGCGGGGCTCAACATGTCAACGACTCTCGGTTCCCGCTGGAGTGGCGCAAACTACGTAAAATATATGGCGGCCAACGAAGCATGGCAGAAAGAGCAAGCCGAAAAAGGCATACCGGAAGAGAAGCGTGTTTCATTGTTTTATGATCTTGAGGAAAAGGCTATTGCTGCCGGCGATCTTGTGCGGCACTATTTGCCGACAGGCGGAATCGTGCAGATTCGTTTGCCTCATTGCCCTGATGAAAACGTGGAGTTCACCAGCTTTTCGTTCCATAGCTACTTCACGCGCAACACAGATGTGGAAGACATATCCCGGCAGATAATCGAGCAGCATCAGCAGATGCTGGTTTACGAGAGATTCATGAGGAAATATGTTCCCGGATATGAAAAAGCAAATCTTGTCGGCATGGGTTCGTTGCCCGGTTCGCGTGATAGCCGGCGCATCTTCGGTGAGTACATGCTAAAAGCCGCCGACGTAATGTGCGGAACAAAATTTGAAGACGGAATCGCCCGCTTCCCGGAAATGATGGATACGCATCACCCGACAAGCCACAAGTACGTATTCATGCGCCATGGGCACCTGCTTGTTCCTTCCGGCAGCGCAATCACCCGCGAAGCAGAGTGCGACCACGAGATGCACCCGTTCGGACGCCCAGCTGGCATTGAAGCCCGTCCGGATCCGCGCGATTATTGCGACATCCCGTATCGTTCGCTTGTTCCTGTAGAAGTCGATAATTTGCTTGTCGTAGGACGCTGCTGCTCCGCTGAATTCCACGCAAACGGCGCTATGCGCATTATCGGTCCCGCAATGAGCACCGGTCAGGCAGCCGGCGTCGCCACAGACTATGCAATGAAGAAAAACCTGATACTAAGGGATATTGACGGCAGAGATCTCCGCAAGATTTTGATTGAAGAAGATGGCGTTGACCTCGATAAGCCCCCGGGTGGTTATTGGGAGGATATGCGCAACCGCAAAGGTGATATAGTAATACCATGGTTCATGGATGCGGTTATGATCGTACCAAAAGAATAAGGTTCCACAAATAAGAAAGTGTTGTTTACGAACTTGTGTAAAGGGGCGGGCGCCCGTCCCCGTCCCTTTACACTTTTAACAGTACGATGATAGAAAAGGAGGGTGAATTAGTTTTGGGAAGTGACTATAAACATGTTTTTTCTCCAATTGTTATACGTGGGGTCAAGTTCAAAAATCGCATAGAACTTGCCCCGACATCCCCGAAATATACGACAGAAAAGGGATATATGACGACCGAGCACATCAATTATTTCCGCGCAGCCGCAAGGGGAGGCGCCGCGATCATCACACTCGGAAACTGCACGGTGGATATTGAAAACGCACAAGATGAACCAAGGCAGGTCTGCGTCGGCAGCGATGATTACCTGATTGGTCTTGGCCGTTTCAGCGATATGTGCGAAAGATATGGTACGCTCGGCTCGCTTGAAATCAACTACTCCGGGTTGAGCGCTATGCCGGAGTATAACAAGGTACCGCCATTAGCCGTGTCTGCGCAGTATTCTCCAAAGGAGCTGATGCGCGCTAAGGCAGCCGGGCGTGAACCGGTCCGAGCACTTGAGATGACAATCGATCAGATACACGAAATCGAGCGGAAGTATATCGACGCGGCGTTCCGCTGCAAGTCCGCAGGGATGAAAATGTGTATGATCCATGGCGGGCACGGGAACGCGATTGCTCAGTTTTCAAGCCCACTATACAACCGCAGGACAGACGAGTACGGTGGCAGCTTGGAAAACCGCGCGCGTTTCGCCATCAATATACTTGATGGCATAAGGAAAAAATGCGGTGAGGATTTCGTAATTGAGTTTCGCGTTTCCGCTGATGAGATGCACCCGGACGGTATGCATTTTGAAGAAACAAAAGAATACCTAAAAATGCTGGATGACAAAATAGACATAGTAAACGTCTCGTGCGGGCTCCATTCCGATTTGAATTACTTCAGATACTGGTCACCGACAATGTATATGCCACGCATGATCAACGTCGGATATGCCGCCGAGTTAAAAAAGATACTTAAATGCAAAGTCACAGCGGTTGCAGGTATTACGCATCTTGATAATGCGGAGAAGATAATCGCCGAGGGTAAGGCGGACTTCTGCGCGATGGCCAGGCCGCTTATGGCTGATCCGGAGATGCCCCGAAAATACGCGATGAATATGCCTGAGAAGCGAGTGCCCTGTACGCGATGCGGCTACTGCGGCATGAGAATCGGATCTATCCACACAGTCGCTTGCGGAATGAACCCGAAGCTTGGACGGGAGGACGAACTGGAAGACGGAATGATAAGGCGTGCCCGCGTAAAAAAGAACGTTGCAGTTGTGGGCGCGGGACCTGGCGGGATACAGGCGACCCTTTCATTGATCGAGCGCGGCCATAATGTCGTTTTATTTGAAAAAGAAGCACAGGTCGGAGGAAACCTCGCCGCTGCAGCTGCGATGGAACTTAAACAGGATATGAAGGATTATCACAAGTACCTTTGCCGCGCAGTTATGAAGAGCGGCGCTGATATACGTCTTAATACGGCAGCCACTCCGGAGATTATCAGCGAACTCAATCCCGACGCGTTGGTTGTAGCGGTAGGCGCGGTGCCAAATATGCCGGACGTATCCGGGATTGATCTTCCACATGTCCACTGGGCGGCGGACGCTGATATGGAAAAATGCGAAACCGGTGATAGTATCGTCATAATAGGAGGTGGTTCATTGGGGCTTGAGAGCGCTTATACACAGTCGTCGGGCGGCAAAAAGGTGAAGGTTCTTGAGATACTTCCCGCGATCGGAGGTAGGAATATCTCTGAGCTTGTGCCGATGGTCGAGGAACGTGGGGTAGAGCTCTTGACGGGGCGCAGGCTTTCCGCCATCCACCCGGATAAGATTGTATGCGCGGTACTGGGGACAGGCGAGATAGAAGAACACTTTTGCGATACCGTGCTTATTTCAACCGGCCTTGTATCAAGGAGACAAGTTGTAGAGAATATGCGGCATATCCTTCCGGAAACAGAGGTGTATATTATTGGTGACGCGAAAGAACCGCGCTCGCTGGGTGATGCCGTCCATGAAGGGTTCAACGCAGCGCTGAATATCTGATAGATTAGAAAGAGAGAATTATTACAATGGATATTAAAGAGCTCATTAAAGAAACCGCATATAAAAACGGCATGGATATGTGCGGTATTGCAAGTATCGACCGCTTCGACGGGTCCCCGGAGGGACGTCATCCGACGAATATACTGCCGGGATGCAAGTCAGTCATCGCAATCGGGGTGAGGCTGCTTGATGGGATTATTCAGGCTAATTTCAGAACATGGGAAGATGGACGCAACGATTTGAAAGGATTGTATGGTACTTATGGATATACTATGCTGCCTAACTTTGAGCTGACATATGCCTGCTACGCGGTAGCACAGGTTATAGAGAGAAATCTTGGTGAAGTAGCCACGCCATGCTCGACCGGTCCGATGACGAATGGGTTGCAGATAAGCCTCCGCCATGCGGCAGTTGCAGCCGGGCTCGGTGAGTTTGGGTGGATGAGTATAGTCCTAACTCCGAAGTTCGGCCCGAGAAACAGATTTGGCGTCATATTGACGACTGCTGAGATTGAGCCTGACCCGATGTATTCAGGTTCGCCGCTTTGCGATCCGACTGTTTGTACAGTCTGCACCGACTGCTGTCCGACAGACGCCATCGGTGTATATGGCTCCGATGATTGCCATTCATGCAAATTAGGTGAAAAGACGTACACATACGCGAAAGTCAGTTTCCCGCGCTGTGAAGTTCCGACCCAAGGTCTGCGCCGTGAGTTCGGCGGGACTGAGGATTGGATTACTACAGATGATCCCACAACTCAAGATATCACGGACGCATACGGCAGGCGGCCGGTTTCTATGAGCGGATTGCAGCACTATCCGTCGTGGTACTGCGGTAAGTGCTTATCATATTGCCCGGTAGGAAAATGGAAAGAGCATTTTCTGGATCGGTCGCTCACAGATGGCTATAAATTCGATTGATAATTAGTAGTGAGAAGAAAGCATTTCGCAAAAAGTCTCTATCGCCGTTCTTATCTGCTCAACATCAGTCGTCTGCTGATCCACTTCCACATGTAGGCTTTGAATCCCGTTTTTTTCCAGCGCTTTCTTAAGCGGCACTATGTCATACTCCTCCGGGTCACAGAATTTGGTCATGACGAAAAGTACGCCATCAGCTGAGCGCTTACGAGCAACATCAACAAGCATATCAGCGCGCTTCTTTCCGGGGTCGTATAAGACAGGACACCCCTCGATTATCCCTATCTGCAGGGCAAGGGACAATATCGGATCTCCCGTTTCGGGTATATCGAAACGATATCGCAGCGATTCGTGCGTCACAACATCGTCTATGATGTCTACACCGCACTCGTCGAGTATTTTCAAAAGTCCCGAGTTATCCGCAACTATACCGCACGTAACCAAGCGCGGGCCGGATGAGTTCCCGGAGCCGGGCAGTCCTGCGAGGCAATCGTTAAGTTCATCAACTTTCGCAGTATAATCTTTGACCTCCATAAAGTAACCGCTCTTGAAAACCGCATTTCTCTCAGAAGGTTTCAACGTTCTTGGGCGTTGGCTCAGTTCATCAATAAATCGGCGGACGGCGGCATTTCTTTTATTATATGAAACTATGCTCTCGCGGATGTCTTCATCTGATACTGTATTCCCTGAGATTTCTTCGAGAGCTGCAATAATTTTTCTGTACTGCGATGCGGTAAACTCAGCGCCTGCCGCTATTTTTCTGTTTTGCGCATGCGCCACGGGAATCACCGGTATGTTTTTCACTCCATATCTCCAGTTGCCGTCCATGCTCTTAAGGCTGTCGCATAGAATCGGAATCATAACAGCGGACAACCCATCGTATTTACCCTTAATGCCAAGCTCAAGCGTAGTCTGAATGATAGAGCATATGAAAGCGGGGAGGTAGCGTCTGGCTTCGGAAACGCGCGTCTCGGCGCCCCAAAGGCCAAACGGTATCAGACCTGCCGCATAAACGAGCTCTTCCGGGCAAAAATACGGCATACATCCTATAACCTTCTTCCGCTGCCCAAGATAAGCATCAAGCTGCCCACGGGGATTTGCTGAAATAGCCTTAAAATCACCTATAACTTCCGATAAAATCCTCATATAACCCTCACAAAACGTAACTGCTCAGTGGGTATCCGAAAAACTCGCAATGGTTACAGTCTGCACAAAAATTTTGGCTGATAACACAGGTTTTCACAGCAGTGCCCGTGCATTGGCTGTAACCAACCTGTGTTTTTCGGATACCCACTGAGCAGTTACCACAAAACACTAAAAATGCACATTGCATATCATGTTCATATTCTTTGAACCCTGTTTCCTAGTGCCCAGTCCCTATCCTTTTATTCGCCGCCATTATTTCGACAAGCCCTTGTACGCGGGTCAAATACTGCGCCTCGGAAAACACTCGCGGATCCGACTGATCGCCGTCGAATACAACAGTGGGGATACCCGCCTGTTCCCGAAGTTGGCGCTCCATCTCATATAGATTACCGCTCCAGTGTTTGCAGCTTCTGTTCATATGAAATATCGCGCCCTCGACTTTATTTTTGACAGCATCCGTTACACGCAGTTCCGTCTCGCGCTCGAACACATTGCTGTTGGGCACATAAGAATACGCCGCCATCAATTCATCCACGTTGTTATACAGGAAACTGAACGCTGGGCCGTAAACTGTCGCAGTCACATTGATACCCATGTTTTTTAAGGTTTTGAATGTGTAGCTGAGGTTTGCCCAACATGCGATTCCCTCAAACAGTACACGAAACTCTTCTTCTGCTTTAAATGTAGATGTGCCATTGTTTACATTCTCTTCATACTCCTCAGCAAGCTGCTCGAAAGCCTCCGCGCCCTCAACGGTTCCTCGAGCGACGCAAGCAACGGCCATATTGTTGAAAATATCGAATCCGGAAAAAGGCGACGGGGTGTACTTCATGTAGTCAACCGCTTTCAGCCATGCCCTTGAGCTCCGCTGAGAAGTTTCCATTACCTCATGAAAACGCTCCTCATCCCATTTTTTACCCGTGATTTGCTCTAGCTCTCGAATGCAATCGTCAAACTGTGCTCTGATATAGCGGATACGGTCTGTATCGCACTCACGTCCGTCAAGGTGCGGAATGTCTATGAGTAGGAGCGGAATATCAAGCTCCAAGGCAAGATTTTCGTACCATTTTATCATGCAGTTACATATGTTGTTGCAGCATAATAGGAAATCAGGCTGCGGAATGTTAAGTTCCGGGCATTCCTTAAGCTCGGCATACGCAAAGTTTATGCGCGAGTAAGAACACAGATCGGATGAGTAGCCCATGTTTTCAGCATGCTCGCACATCCTCTGCCCGCCGCCCTTTGCACTGACAGCTGCGCCGTGATTTTCAGGAAATACGACTGGTATACCCATTGTCGTCGGTATCTCCTGAGGAAAATTTGACGCGCACCAACCGATTTTTTCACCCCTGTTTTTTGCATCCCAAGCATCCTGCGTCGCCTGGTCAGCGATATCTTTCAGCAGGATTTTTGCAGGCTTTCTCTCCTGCGCTGAACTGACATCAGCCATTTTCCATCCTCCTTTTATGTTGTTACAATTCACGGGGTAGCCAGAAACAGGCGTGCCCAGCGACTGCCGTGAGGGAATTCCGGTTTTATCCCGGAACTGACCGAGCAAAAGGCGCATAATACGCCTGTTTTTGGCGGGGAATGAACAGTAACTTTATGTCCTGTCACCGGAAACATCATGATTGCGGATATGTAGGTAAATAGTTGATATCGTGACACCCAAAATCTCAGCGCATATTGATACGCCTTTTTTTATATTGAAAATTCCCATCTCGTTTAAGTTGCGTATTATCTCTTTCTTTTTGAACTTGGATGGAATATCAGAGTTATCCATTACCGCTTGCCTAGCATTCTTTATAGTCTCATAGAGGTATACGTCATGTCCTTGATCATCATGCGAGGTAGATGAGGTGCTGCCGGTAAATAAATAATTCGGCAACGCGACGCTCTTAACAATCTCAAACAACGGCGTATTAAAATAGAGATTTAGACAGAGTATACCTATTAGCTTTTTCCTACTCCCCAATATACCAATAGTCGTCGATTTGTACACATTTCCATCCTTGCCCATGCTGAAGCAAATTACTACCGGTGTATCATTGTGTTTCACCATTGCATACAACTGTTCAAGAACGACAATCACGGCATTATCCAGAGTATCCGCTTCTGAGCGGCCGGAATGATTGCCGTTTGCAATTTTTAAGATAAATTGATCATTTATCCCAAGGCTGTGAACGACAATCTCATATGCCGCACCCAAACTTAGAGTGAGGCACTCGCACAGTACGCAGTAGGATTCCAAAATTTGCTCATCTGATTTATTCAACTGCACAAGATAATCTGCTGCGTTTTTTTTCAAAACACGGTTCACCTATACTTCCTTATTATCTTTTGACATCACAGTCCGTTTACTATGCAATCGGGACGCTCACCCCGCTCTAAAGCCGAAAGATTTTTCATGACACGGTCATTTGAGCGTCTGAGGCATCCGGCTGTAAGACCCGCAATATGCGGCGACAGTGCAATGTATCTGCTATATGTCTGTTGTTGAACTATAACATAAATAGCACATAGTTGTCAATGGAACATGCAAAAAATTTGAGTTTGTCTCTTTTGAATGTTACAGTTCACTGGGTAGCCGGAAACAGGCGTGCCCAGCGACTGCCGTGAGGGAATTCCGGTTTTATCCCGGAACTGACCGAACAAAAGGCGCATAATACGCCTGTTTCCGGCGGGGCATGAACAGTAATTTTTGAATATCTGTGAGAAAAAGTAAAATATATTGACAGTTGCTGAATAAAAATGCTATACTCTATTTCAATAACAGTTCGATATTAAAATAAAAAATATTGTAGTATTAGCGATAGGAGACAACTTATATGAAAGTAGCATTGCTAATTAATCACGAGAATTTTGAGATGTATTCAAACTGGGAAAGCACAAGATGGGATCTTATTCATATGGGAAATGGTGATCCTGATCCGGGAAGCGTCATAGACACGGGGGCAGATGTGCTCGTTGTTGACGCGATAATGAAAATCGGCCCGGAAATAATACAGAACATGCCAAGCCTGAAGATGATACACTCACAGGGGGTGGCGTTTAATGGCATTGACATCGATTCAGCGCAAAAAACCGGCATATATGTTTGCAACAACGCAGGTGTAAACGCGCAACCTGTCGCGGAACAGACGGTCTTGTTGATATTAGCGCTGCTTAAAAAATTCCGCTGGGGCGAGGATATGGTGTATGCCGGCAGGCAAATGGAAGCCAAGATGGACTCTTTCAAGAGTGGCATTCCGGAACTAGGAGGTCTCAAGGTCGGTATTGTCGGGCTCGGCGCTATAGGTAAGGCGCTTGCAGCTTTGTTGACACCGTTCGGTTGCAAAGTGAGCTATTATGCACGTTCGGGGGATCAAAGAGTGGACGGCTTATTATATATGCCGCTTGACGAGCTTTACGCAAACAGCGATATTGTATCGCTGAATGTTCCTGTTACACCTGAGACAATGGATATGATAAACAGTGAGTCGCTGAAAAAATTCAAGCGCGGAGCGATATTAATAAACGCGGCGCGAGGTGAATTAATGGATCATGAGGCGGTCGTCGATGCGCTTAAATCGGGGCAGCTTGGCGGGATTGGCGCCGATACGCTCTCACCGGAACCATTTCTGCTCGACAATCCCGTGTTATGCACGTTGCCGGAGGAGTTGCGCGATCGTGTCGCATTGTCGCCGCATATTGCCGGCATCACAGCAGGAACCTTTATACGCGTCTATGAGCGTATCAAGAGGAATATCGAAACTGTCGCCGGCGGCGGGCGGCCCGATTACATTGTCAATGGATTATGAGCGAAAACAAGACCGCTGCTTTCACTATGGGCATCGATATTGGTTCAACCACGTCGAAGTGTGTTATATTGCGCTCCGGTAATGTTATTACAGCCTGTGCTGTTTATCAGGGCGGGGCAGGTACAAGTGGGCCGGAAAAGGTTGTAAAGGCAGCATTGGACGATGCTTGTTTGTCAATCGGTGATATAACTTTCATTGCGGCAACGGGCTATGGACGCAATACATATGAATCCGCAAGCAAGACTTACAGCGAGTTAAGCTGCCATGCTCGTGGAGGGCTGTTTCTTTGCCCGGGCACTCGATCTGTGATAGATATAGGCGGGCAGGATTGCAAGGCGATGCGGCTCACGGAGAATGGCAGGCTTGACAGTTTCTCAATGAATGATAAATGTGCGGCGGGAACGGGTAGATTTCTTGAGGTCATGGCCAAAGTGCTTGAAATTGAGCTATCAGAAATGGGAGATGTTGGCATAGGAGTTGACAACATTATTGATATCACGTCGACATGTACAGTTTTCGCTGAGTCGGAGGTAATATCGCAACTATCAAAAGGAGCGGATAAACACGGTCTGGTTGCGGGAATACACCGCAGTGTCGCGGTGAAAGCTGCCGGCATTGCGAAGCGTCTCGGCATTAGTGAACCGGTGTTTTTTTCCGGCGGCGTATCGCAAAACAAAGGTGTTATCAAGTTTTTGTCGCTTGAATTGGGAATGAAAATTCTAACCGACCCACGTGCGCAGCTTGCAGGCGCAATCGGCGCGGCATTATTGGCTCATGAAAACAAGGGTGGTTTACCGGGCGCAGGGAGCAGAGAATAGGAGACACCGGGTACGCGGCTAATAAGATTAATTCTGAAGGAGATATTGCAATGAGCAGGTTTTATAAGGAACCATCCAGCGAAGTTCCGATTTATGACGAATGCGAAATACTCGTGGTGGGCGGAGGCTCGGCAGGGCATTCTGCCGCGATAGCCGCCGCACGCGCAGGGGCAAAGAACATAATACTCATGGAGCGTTACGGATATATGGGTGGTGACGTTACCGGTGGATATGTTATAATGGTTCCGAACCTTAGTTGGTATGACAAATCTTTTGTGCGAGGCATACAGGAAGAATGGTTCACAAGACTAAGCAAAATACCGGGTGCCGTCAGAGCGCCGAGCCTTGATAAAATCGGCTCTCAGGATAAGGTACTTCTACAAAGCTGGAAAGCAATACATGACTGTGTAAGCCGCGGCGGATTTGACGGCAGCAAGCCCTCGTGTCTTGTGCGTGCTGTATACTTTGAGCCCAATGAACTCAAGATTGAGATGGACTTGATGCTTCACGAACTCCGCGATGAGATCCGTGTTTGTTACCATAGCTGGGCTACGAAACCGATCATGGAAGACAATGAGGTAAAAGGAATTATTTTTGAGAGTAAGGAAGGCCGTAAAGCTATTCTTGCAAAAACCGTCATTGACGCAACCGGCGACGGGGATATTTTCAGGCAAGCGGGAACTCCTTTTGCGTCTCTCGCGGATGAGGAATGCCGCTCCAGTACTACAGCCCTTGTGTGGCGTGTCGGTGGGGTTAACTGGGATAACTACCATGAATGGCAGCAAGCCCATCCGGAGGCTGCCGCTGCGTTTAGGGCACAACTCCAGAATGTTGCAGGGTTCCGTACCGCTCCCATTGCGAGTAACCAAAATGACATATGTTGGATGAATAATTGGCACGCTAATAGGGACTGCGCTGTTATACAGGATCAAACGCACACAGAAATAGCCACAAGACTCACAATGCGCGATGTTTTGGATTACCTCAAAGAGTCCATTCCATTCGCGTTCCGAAACGCTTTCCTCTATGATATCGCACCGCAGCTTGGTACTCGGTGCAGCTACAGGCTCAAGGGCGAGTACATAATGAGTGCCAATGATTTTGCATTTGCGGAAAAGTTCGACGATGTTATTGCGTGGCACTCTACGATCTGTCAGTTAAACGACTGTGGCCCTGTAGAGATACCTTACCGCTCAATACTGCCGCAAAAAGTAGACAACCTTCTTTGCCCGGGTAGGCACTTTTCGGCGGACAACGTTGCGATAGACTGGCTCAATCTCATACCGCAATGCGTTGGAACCGGCCAGGCTGCGGGCGTCGCTGCGGCTGTTGCGAGTCTTGATGGCACCAACGTGCGCAATGTGAATATAAGGAGAGTACAGGACATACTGGTAGACCAAGATGTCCCGTTGCCGCGCAATGAGAAGTTCAACACCAAGGATCCAACATATATGCAACTTGTGGAGGAAAAAGAATATGGACTTTACACAGATATGGCCAAAAAAGCTAGAGAAGAAGCTGATGCTCTCGGTAAATTCAGGCAATGGTAGATGAAAAGAAAACCTGTCCCGAACAGGTCTCTTCCGACAACGCGGACAAGGTAGATAATAAATCCCCAAAGTTACCGGCTGAGTTTTTCTCAAAGCTTGTAGATCAGCCTTTTTGCATAAAGCATGGAGGGTGTGACAACTGCGGCAGATGTGCGCATTGAACAAATTTTTCTGGAAAAGACTCCAAACAAATGTTATAATGCCATTAAAAGAAAACTGACCATTATAACAATTGTTTGGAGGTTCGACATGATAAACGCATTTGAAACATTCCCACACCTGCTATCGCCGATAAAAATTGGAAATGTGATGTTCCGAAACAGGATGTTCGGGGCACCGGTCAATGCCGCTGAAGTAGTGTACGACGGGCAGCCTGCCATTGACGCAGTGATGTATCATGAGAGAAAAGCGAAGGGCGGCGCGGCGGCGATTACCTATGGCGAGGCCGACGTAGACCCTGATGAGTTTCAGGAAGGAAGATGGCCACGGGAAATCACAAGGAGAAGCAACTATAATTATGCGCGCCTTGCAAGCGCAATAACGCGTAAGGGTGCAGCTTCTGTTATAGAGCTATGTTTCTCCGGCGTCCATTCGCGATTCTATAACAGTGGACCGAAACGCAATGAACCGGCGTGGGGGCCGGTGGATATGACGCTGGCAAACGGTCAGAAGGTTGTCGCGATGACAGAAGATCGCATATACGAAGTCATTGAGGGTTTCGCCAAATCGGCATTAGCCGGGAAACAAGCGGGATTCGACATGGTGTGCCTGCACGGCGCTCACGGTTTTGGACTGCAGCAATTCATGTCACCCACCATGAATACAAGAGACGACAAATGGGGCGGCAGCGCCGAAAACCGCTGCCGTTTTGCCGTCACGGCGATAAAAGAGATACGTCGGCTTTGCGGGCAGGATTACCCTGTTGAGATACGCATCAGCGGCACTGAGATACTTGAAAGCGGCTACGGCATTGAGGAGGGTTGCCGCATAGCCGAGCAGCTTGACGGGGTCGCCGATATAATCCATGTTTCAGTGAGTGCACTTGATCGTTTTAACGCGGAATCTTTTGCGCGCACTCATCTGAGTATGTTCTACCCCCATGGCAGAAACGTCGAGTATGCCGCAGAAATAAAGAAGCATGTGAAAAAATCTTACGTAGGTACCGTTGGCGGCTTGAGCGATCCGTATATGATGGAGGAAATTTTAGCAACAGGAAAAGCGGATATCATCTATATAGCGCGCGGGCTTGTCTGCGACCCGGATATGCCCAACAAGGTCCGGCAAGGACGCCCTGAGGACGTACGTAAATGTATGAGATGTCTCAACTGCTTCAGCGATGGTGTCGCCCGCGGTGATCTCGTTTGCGCTATTAACCCTGAGATTGGCCGTGAACGGGAAGTATACTACTCCCTCCCGAAGCCGGCAAAGCGGCGTGTTCTTGTGATAGGCGGAGGTATAGCCGGTATGCAGGCAGCCCTTACAGCAAGCTGGGATGGTCACGATGTTATCCTGTGCGAAAAGAGCGGGGAACTCGGCGGACGCATTTTATGCGAGAGCGGCGTGCCGTTTAAAAAACGTCTGCATGAATATATCCTGCAGCAGAGCGCTCTTATTGCGAAATCAAACATAGACTTGCGGCTTGGCACCGAGGTAACTCCTGATTACGCTGAAAAAGAACGCCCGGACGTTATAATTGCCGCCATCGGATCTGATCCGATAACGCCGGACATTCCGGGGATAGATAGCGCGAACGTCTACCAAGCGGTAGATGTGTTTAATAAACCCTCTCTTGCTAAAGGGAAAACGGTGATACTCGGGGCAGGCTTTACCGGTACTGAACTTGCTGTTTTTCTAAAAACTGAGTTTGGCATAGATACCGAGATAGTGGAAATGCTCGGAGATATCAGCGACGGAGGCAATCACACCCATAAGACGGCAGTTTATGACGCAATAGCGCAAAACAGCATCCCAATCCATTTCAATACGAAAGCTATGGAGATAACATCTGAAGGAATCAAGTGCCAAGGGCCGGAAGGGGAGTCGTTGTTTTATAAAGCCGAAACTGTTATTTACGCAGTAGGAATGAATCCTCTGCAAGAGGAGGCCATGAAGTTCAACCGATGTGCGGATGCTTTCCATATGATCGGAGAGTGCCGGAAAGCCGCAAACATACTTTATGCAACAAGTACGGCATACTCTGCGGCAAAACTCATCGGACGATAATGATGAAAGAAAGGGGTCTATCTATGAGTTCTCGATACAAACACGTTTTTAGCCCTATCCGCATCCGCAATGTGGATTTTAAAAACCGCATCTTCCTTGCGCCGGTTACTCCCACGCTCAGCACCCCCGACGGATATGTTACCCGTGAACTCGTCGACTGGTTCCGCATGTTCGCTCGAGGGGGCGTCACCACTCTGTGCTTGGGAAACTGTTCCATCGACCTTGAAGAGAATAACGATCAGAGTTACCAATTGGAACTGGGCAAGGACAGCTGTATATATCCCCTTGCACTGTATGCCGATATGTGCAAGCAGTTCGGATGCCACGCCTCCCTTGAAATAAACCATGCCGGAGAGGGTATGCTTATGACCGGGGAAATAGCTTACTCATCATCATCGTTCATATCGGAGGACGAGATACACCGTGCCGTGCGAAAAAACCGAGAGCCCATCGCCACCACTGAGATGACAAAAGAGAAAATCAAAGAAACTGCCGAGAAATTTGGCATGGCAGCGGGGCGGATGAAAAGAGCCGGCATGGATATAGTTATGGTCCACGGTGCTCACGGCAACCTTATTTCCCAATTCACTAGCCCGTTTTTCAATCGCCGCACAGACGAATACGGCGGCAGTACCGAAAACCGTGCCCGTTTCGCCATTGAAGTATGCGACGCCATACGCAGACACTGCGGCGAAGATTTTGTCATAGAGTACCGCTGCTCAGGCGATGAGGAAGCTCCCGGAAGCATGCGGATTGATGAGACTATCGAGCTTGCAGGTTATTTAAAAGATCACATAGACATTCTCCATGTTTCTGCCGGGCTCCACAGCGACCCATTCGGGCCAAACCTGTACTACCGCAATTGGTGCCAAAATTATCTTATGGATCGCGGTTTCAATGTACATTATGCTCGCGACATAAAAAAAGCCCACCCTGATCTACTGATAAGCACTGTCGGCTCTATTATGAGTATCGACTATGCCGAAAAAATAATCTCTAACGGATGGGCGGACTTCGTTTCCATGTGCCGCCCACTGATGGCAGATCCCGAGATGCCCAACAAATATGCACACAACCGTCCCGAGGACAGGCGTCCGTGCTTGCGCTGCGATGCATGTGCTAAGCATTTAAGGGTACCTAAACCTATGTTCTGCGCAGTAAATCCTATGGCCAATATGACCAGCGAACTGCGCGACGGCGTTGTTCCCAAAGCCCCCGAAAAGAAGAAGGTCGCTGTCGTAGGAGGCGGGCCGGGTGGTATTCAAGCTATGGAAACGCTTGTTACACGGGGGCATAGCGTGACACTGTATGAAAAATCAGGCCGGTTGGGGGGGAACGCTGTCGGCGCAGCAGTACCGCCGTTCAAAATTGACATGCAAGATTATCTCGCATGGTTGAGACACACCGCAGCCCAATGTGCGGAAAAAGGTGCCCGCATCCTCCTGAACACCGAGGCTACAAGGGATATTCTTGACTTCGAAAAATATGACGCGCTGGTCATAGCGGTGGGTGCGGATCCTATTATCCCTGATAGCATACCCGGCATAACCAAGCCGCATGTCATTTGGGCGCCGGACGCTGAGGAGAACGCCTCCATGATAGGAAAGAAAATCGTGGTTGTAGGCGGAGGCGGGGTAGGTTTTGAAGCAGCCCTTGATTGTGCCGATATTGGGAAAGACGTGACTCTCATCGAGATGGCATCGGAAGCAGAGGCAAAGGTGAACCTTCGTACGAGTGCAGGTAATGTCTATCGTGAGCTGCTGACCATCTTCGAAAAGAGGGAAATCCCGGTGTTATACGGCACTGCTCTTGTTGAGGTTAAAGACGGCAGCATAGTGACGAAGAACGTGATTAGCGGTGAACTCAGCGAACTCCCGTGCGACACAGTGCTTCTCGCTATGGGCATGAAAGAGCGCTGGACTCTCGTCGATGAGCTGCGCCATAGCGCCCCCGAGAGTAATGTTCACATTGTCGGCGACTGCAGAAAGGTCGGTACGATTTCAGAGGCTGTAAATCAAGCATTCCAAGCATGCATACACATTTAGCGCGGTCTGAGGCTGCGAGGATACAGAGAATAGGAGTAGTTTTTATGGGTAATATCAATCCTAGGTGGGGGGCGTGGGCTATTCCGCCGATGCCTGTAGCAAAGGATTTGGTAAGTGAGACACTTTGCGCAGACGTTGTTGTTCTGGGTGCAGGTATAGCAGGTATGTCCTGCGCCCTGCGCTCTGCTCAGGCAGGAGCAAGTGTGCTTGTCTTAGAGAAAAGCTCCGGATGGTCGGGGCGCGGCGGCAATATCGGCGTCGCAAACTCTACTTTTATGAAGGAACAGGGGCTTGAAAACGATATCGAAGAAGTGGCGCGCGAATGGATCAAGCGTTGCGGCAACCGGTGTGACGAACGAATACTGTGGCTCTATCTGAAAAACGGGGGGAGAGCTATGGATTGGCTTGTTGATATTGTGACGCGTCCTGAGTACGGAGCGCGTCCGGCGCTTCAGGGCTGCATTTATAAAGGCGACACGTATCGCGAAATAATCGGGTCACATAGGTTCTTTGACGGGCCTATGGCCAAGAAAGGCATGCGCGCCGGAGGTGCCGATGCCGTGTATGCAATGTATAACGAAGCGATAAAACTTGGTGTTCGTTTTCTTTTCAACATGCCTGCCGAGCAGCTCCTAAAGGAGAACGGTCGCATTCTAGGTGCCTATGCGCATAAAAATGACGGCAGTTATCTGCTGGCAAAAGCAAATCGCGGTGTTGTCATAGCCACAGGTGATATTGGCGGCAACCGTGCTATGTGCGAAGATCTCTCGCCAATAGCAAACAGTTGTGCCGCCAACGTGTACACACCCAAGGACGGTAATAACGGGGACGGGCACAAAATGGGGTTATGGGCCGGCGGGGCTTTTGAAGATGTTCCGTTCCCGACGATAATGCATCCTCAGGCATTCCATTTTGGAAATTACTGCTTCCTTTTCGTGGGGCCGGACGGTTTGCGATTTATGAATGAGGACAATTATGTACAGGGCAAGAGCGTAGCGATTATTCGAGAGCGCTTTACATATGCCTGGTCTATTATTGATTCAACTTGGCGCGAAAAGATTCCTCCGACGTTAGAGTACGGAGGCGGGCTCTTCTGGGGGCAGGATTGCGAAGTGGGCGAAGTCAATTTCGATCCCGAGCTTGAGCAGATGAATCTTGAGCGCGGAGTTAACAGAGGGGTTGTCGTGACCGCCGGTACGCCTGAGGAGCTTGCCGAAAAAATGGGAGTACCCGCCGATACTTTTGTGTCGACATTCAACAGATACAATGCTATGGCAGCGCTTGGGCGGGATGAGGACTTCGGCAAACGCAAAGAGCTGATGCTTCCGCTTGATACGCCGCCATACTATGGCTTGAAGTTCGGGCCGGCGCTTCTGGCAGTAGCAGGCGGACTGCGGGTAGACACAGGAATGCGCGTTTTAGACGAAAACGGCTTTCCTGTTGACGGGCTGTATGCCATAGGGAATGCCGCAGGTGGACGTTATGGGGTAGATTACCCCATTTTGATTGCCGGCAACAGCCACGGGATGGCGCTTACTTTCGGATTTCTATTAGGCGAAGCGTTTGGAGTATAGTTACGTTTTTTCTTGCGTATTCAACTGGTATGTTTTATAATAATCCACATAACGGAAAGGCGGATGAGAGACTGTGAATGAGTCAAATAAGTACAGTGTGCTCGTTGTGGATGATGAAAACTCCGCTACCATGGCGCTATCCCGGATCCTGAGTCCCGGGTATACAGTTTACGTAGCCAAAAACGGCAACGAAGCTGTCAAAGCAGCGCATGAGTATGCGCCCGATCTCATACTCCTTGATATCGTTATGTCGGAAATGGACGGGTATGAAGTTATCGCCGCAATGAAAGGCTCTGAAAATACACGGGATATTCCCGTGATTTTTGTTGCAGAGTCAGGGGAAGCAGGCGACGAGATAAAAGTGCTGACCATGGGGGCAGCGGACTATATAACAAAACCTTTTAATCCCGAAGTTGTAAATCTACGCGTGCGCAACCAGGTAGAGGCGCTGGAGCGGTTGCGTGCCGCCCGGTACGAGACAATGAACTACAGGCTCGCGAACGAAGCCATGAACATAGCGCTGTGGAACATGGACGTCGTTGTCGACGACCCTGTCAATATGGATAACAGGTTCATATGGTCGCGCGAGTTCCGCTCCATGCTGGGCTACAACGATGAGAATGATTTTCCGAACGTGCTGCGCAGTTGGAGCGACTGCCTGCATCCGGAGGACAAAGAGAAATCCATAGCCGCTTTTTTGGCGCATATAGACGATTACACAGGGAAAACCCCCTATTATATTGAATACCGGCTCAAAAATAAGAACGGTGAATACCGGTATTACGACGGATTCGGGTCAACGCTGAGAACCGGCGAAGGCATTCCGATTAGAGTGTCCGGATATATAAGGGACATAACCGAAAAAAAGATGATGGAAAAAGCGCTCGAGCAGCAGAACAATCTGCTCCGCTCGGTGAACAGGGCGGCAGGCGTACTGCTAACTGCGGCACAAGGCGATACTTTCGAGGCTTCGCTCCAGGAAGGCATGGAAATCATAGGGCGCGGTGTAGGTGTGGACTGTGTCGAGGTATGGCAGAATGAAATGAGGGACGGGGAGCTTTATGCCGTGCTGAAGCACCTTTGGCTCAGCGAAACAGGCTTAGAGATGACTCCAGTTTTCCCATATTACAGCTTTCCGTACAGCGATTCTCCGCAATGGGAAAGCAGACTGTCGAGCGGCAACTATATCCAAGGGCCGTTTTCCTTGCTCTCGAGCGAAGACCAGGATTTTTTAAGGATATTCAAAGTTACGAGCGTTTTGATTATACCGATATTCATTCAGAATCATTTCTGGGGTTTCTGCTGCATCGACGATTATCTCAACGCCCGCAACTTTACGGAAGACGAGTTGAGCATACTGCGTTCAGTGAGCTATATGCTGGTGAACGCTATAAATCGCAATGCTATGGCACAGGCGATTAGAAAGGCGGAAATCGCAGAGGAAAGCAACAAGGCAAAGAGCCAATTCCTCGCGAACATGAGCCACGAGATTAGGACGCCCATGAATAGCATCATGGGATTCGCGGAGCTTGCCTTGGACATGCCTTATAGCGCTGTTGTTCCGCAAGCTAGAGATTATCTGGGGAAAATCAAAGACAGCACGAAGTGGCTACTGAACATCGTAAATGATATACTTGACATTTCGAAAATAGAGTCCGGCAAGATGGATTTGGAACATACACCTTTCGACTTGCTTGAGGTTTTTTCGCGTTGCCAATCTGCGATTTTGCCCGTGGCAAAGGAAAAAGGCCTCAATTTGATTATAAGCGAGGAAACTATTGTCGGGAAAAAACTGGTGGGCGACCCGGTTAGGCTTTATCAAGCGTTGATGAATCTTTTGTCCAATGCCGTGAAGTTCACTGATGAAGGTTCTGTCGAGCTGTCGTCGCATATATTACATTCAAACGTGGTCGCGCCCCCCGAAGACAGAAGCACCGAACTCCTAAGAGAAGGGAGCTATGCGACGGTGCGCTTTGAAGTAAAAGACAGCGGGATCGGCATGGATTCCGAACAGATAGAAAAGGTATTCGCGCCATTTATTCAAGCGGACACCAGTACGACGAGGATCTACGGAGGTACCGGGCTTGGACTTGCGATAACAAAAAACATAGTGGAGCTGATGGGCGGGGAACTGGCCGTGGAGAGTGAGCCTGGCATCGGCAGTACGTTTAGCTTTGAGATAACATTTAGCACTATGGATATTCCCGATTATATGCCAGCCCCTGAGAAATCCGATCTGCTTGACAGACCGTATTTCGACGGATTGGTATTGGTTTGCGACGACAACCCAATGAATCAGCAAGTCATATGCGAGCACCTTGCCCACGTGGGCATCCGTTCGGAAGTGGCTGAAAACGGTAAAATCGGCGTTGAGATGGTTGAAGAACGCCTGAAAAAAGGCAAAGCTCCGTACGACCTCATTTTCATGGATATGCTCATGCCGGTCATGGACGGGATCGAAGCGGCGATGAAAATTGCGGACATGGGTACGGGGGCGACAATTGTTGCAATGACTGCGAACATAATGCCCGGAGAGCTGGAAAAATACAGAAGCCACGGAATGCCTGACTATGTGGGCAAGCCTTTTACATCGCAAGAGCTGTGGAGTATACTGCTCAAGTACCTGAAACCTGTGAGCCCCGCTACTGAGGTTGAAACCAAAGAGCCTATAAGCGAAGATGCAGATGAGACAAAAAAACACAGCGTTCTCGTTGTCGATGACGAAAACTCAAACATTGCAGCGCTTACGCATATCTTGAGTCCGGAATATGCCATATACGCGGCAAAGGATGGGCAAAGGGCCATCAGCGCGGTTGAAAAGTATATGCCCGACGTTATTCTGCTTGATATCATAATGTCGGAAATGGATGGATACGACGTAATCGCTGCACTAAAAAGTTCTGATAAAACTCAGAAAATACCGGTAATTTTCATCTCAGGTCTCAGCGGCGCCGGTGACGAGGAAAAAGGATTAGCACTGGGCGCCTCGGATTATATAGCCAAGCCTTTCAGTTCCTCGATTGTAAAGCTGCGGGTACAAAACCAAATTAGGATGTTGGACCAACTGCGTACGATTGAGCGGATAAGCTTACTCGATCAGTCCACTGATTTACCCAATAGGCGCAGTTTTGAAACACGCCTGGAACTGGAGTGGCATCGCTCGCATCGTGATAACAGCCCGTTCAGCGTATTGATGCTGGATGTGGATAATTTCAAAAACTACAACGATACTTATGGGCATCAGCAGGGGGATGTTGCGCTCAGGGCGATTGCCAGAGTTCTTAAAGAGACTCTCATGCGCCCAACCGACTTTGCCGCGCGATGGGGCGGCGAGGAGTTTGTCGTGCTGCTCCCTGACACGGATTTCTTCGGCTCGATCGAGGTTTCAGAGCGTATACGAAAAAGTGCTGAAGCTAGAAGTATTCCCGATCCCAGCGGGATGGAAACAAGCATAACTGTCAGCATCGGCGCAAACACATGGACACATGACCTCAGCAACACGGTTGACGACTTGATCGCAGGCGCCGACATGGCGCTTTACGCTGCTAAGAAAGCCGGGCGGAACAGGATTCGTCATTACAGAGATCATGATATCAACACGACGGAGGACAAACGCAAAATAATATTCATTGTTGATGACAATGCCACGGATCTAGCTGCGGCGGAAGAAGCGCTCGAAGAACAGTACAGGTTGATAACGCTGTCGTCCGCTGAGCAAATGTTCAAGATTTTGAAAAACTTAATGCCCGATTTAATATTGTTGGATATCAAAATGCCGGAAATGGACGGGTTTGAAGCAATGAAGCAGTTACAAGTCAATCATGTATATGCTCAAATCCCTGTGATATTTTTGACCGGTTTATCTGACGAAATCAATGAATCCTATGGCATAGAACTTGGCGCCATGGACTTCGTAGTGAAACCTTTTTCGAAGCCTGTGCTGCTCAATCGCATTAAAAACCATTTGCACATAGACAGCCTGATTCGCCAACGCACGAATCAGCTCACAGAACGTGTTGAACGCACCGAACAGCTGATTCGCCTGAAAGACAGCGGGGATACCGAGGCCTGACCGGTGGCAGGGGGTAGGAGATAGGGCTTCGATTGAGGCCATCTGCCCCCCCAAGCCCTCTGTCCCTGCGCGGCATACCCGACAAAGCGGCTTGAATGGTCGAGCCCGGCGGCATGACGGGCCGTTTTCGCAAACTCCATCACGAACAGTCAAGCCGGCAATCCTGCCGCGTGTCCCATGCCTTGCGAAGTAGCTTGTGCCCAGAGTCTGCGTGTCTTGCATAATCATATGTAGCTCCTAACTTCTATATAGTTGTAACCGCAATAGGAGGTGGCCGTGCCCCATCTCTCTATGAGGCACGGCCAGTGTCAAAAGCTGGCAGAAAGTATACTCGCGAGTAACTGCCTTTGCGCATTGCGGGGGGACGAAACCTCGCCTCGCGCGCGGCGCGCTTTGCGCCGATAAAGGGATGCTTTTTCCAAAGCAGGATAATATATAAAACGGCAGCCTGTTTCGAAGTAAACAAAACGGACTGCCGCATTATATAAAGCAGTTTGTCGCAGGGCAGAACCCTGCGGTGTTGTTCGTTTCCTTCTCAAAATGTGAAAGCCAAGTCATTTCTAACATCAGCTCCGTGAACCCTGAGACAGGGTCCAGGCCGAGCGTCCATAGGCTATGCCCTTTAGAACGCAAGGCTCGGAAATCGGACGATTTTGAACTGTATTTAATTATGATTATGCTTCGCTGACTGTGAAAAGTGTATCACATGAACACCGGCGCTGTCAACAATTATTTTTCGAAATTTCCGTGTCACGCTCTTGCATTGTTACAGGTCAGACTTACTGGGAAAAGGTGGTATTTATGCGATCCGAGAAGCGGAGCAAGGATGCGG
>Ga0099364_10001864_pt1 | contig 34103 bp, 27 predicted proteins | sample TergutTh196P3_FD_73070 | JGI IMG/M metagenome (GOLD analysis project Ga0099364, IMG submission 73070) | Microcerotermes parvus P3 segment gut microbial communities from Pointe-Noire, Republic of the Congo - Th196 P3 | ecosystem: Host-associated > Arthropoda: Insects > Digestive system > Gut ... | reverse complement strand
TGACAAATACCACCCGGATTCTATCCGTTATTTTATACTTGCAAACGGACCGGAAAAACGCGACGCCGATTTTACATGGCGGGAATTTATCAACAGCCATAACGGCGAGCTGCTCGGCGCGTGGGGGAATTTTGTCAATCGTACTTTAGCGTTTATATACAAATATTTCAACGCCGCCGTGCCGGAGGGCGGGTTAAACCCGGAAATAAACGCGAAGATAACCGAAATGTACCGGATTATCGGAACATTAATCGAAAAAGGCAGCATAAAAGAAGCGCTTGATACGGCGTTTGAGTCGGTGCGGTTCGGCAACAAATATTTTGACGCGGAAAAACCTTGGGACACCCGTAAAACCAATACGGCGCATTGTTCTGACGCGATTTATACCTGCGTGCAAATGATTGCGAACCTTGCCGTAATGCTTGAACCGTTCCTGCCGTTTTCATCGGCAAAAATCAGAAACTGGCTTTCGTTAGATAACAGTTGGTCAGTAAAATTTATACCCGCCGGATTTATAATACCGGAGCCGGAAATACTTTTTGAGCGTCTTGATAAAAAAGCGGTGGATGAACAGAACAGTGAACAAACGAATTAAAAAGGTTGCATGATAAATAAAAAAATTTTTTTAGTTTACAAATATAATCTTGATTTTGTTTTATATATCGTGTATACTCATAGATGTTTATAAAGAATTATATACAGGATTTTAAACGATGAAAATAAAAATAGCAGTCTGCGACGATAGGGCGGAACAGGCGCAGTATATAAAGTTTACCGCGGAAAAATGGGCGGAAGAAAACCGTGTTGAAATTCACGCGGTTATGTTTGAAAGCGCGGAAAATTTAAAACTTGAATTATCTGAATTATCTGAAAACAAAAAATTTGAAATACTGCTGCTTGATATAGAAATGGACGGGCAGAACGGCGTTGAGCTCGCGCGGGAACTGCGCTGTTCCGGCGATAATACGCCTATAATATTTATCACCGCCGTCGCTGATTATATGGCCGAAGGCTATGATGTTTCAGCTTTGCATTATTTAGTCAAACCGATAAAAGAAGATAAATTTTTTGAAACGCTGAATAAAGCGTATAAAAATATAACGGAAACAAAAAAATTTTTGTTTATAAACTCTAACGGCAAAGATTACAGGATTTTGTTTGATGATATTATATATATCGAATCCGCGAGAAATTCCGTAATAATAAAAACGCTCGGCGCAGAATATGAAACCCGGCAGAACATCAGCAGAATCGAAGCTGAACTCGACAACAGTTTTTTCAGATGCCAGCGCTCGTATATCGTCATGCTCAAACACATAAAATATATCGCCAAAACCGAAGTTTTACTTAACAGCGGAGAGAGCATCCCTCTTAGCCGGAATATATACAAAGATTTATATTCAGCGTTTATAAATTATTTTAAAAGCGGGAGGAACGGCGGATAATGGGTGTATATATTATAATAATTTTAAGCGCGTGCGTGATTATTGCAGGCATAATATTGTTTGTCCGCCGGTATATATCAAGCACGCTTGACAAGAAAATTCTTGAGTTTCAAAACGATTTGATAAGCAAGCACTGTGAGGAAGTGCAGAATATGTACACCAAAATGCGCCGCTGGCGGCATGATTACCATAACCATATACAAACGCTTAAAGCCTACCGCGCACTCAGTCAAAACTTGGAAATAGACGGTTATTTAAATAAACTCGATGACGATTTAACAACTGTTGACACAGTTTTCAAGACGGGCAACATTATGGTTGACGCGATTTTAAACAGTAAAATCTCACTCGCGGCGAACCGCAAAATAAACGTGACGGCAGCGGCAATCGTTCCGAAAGCGCTGCCGGTTTCAGAGATTGATTTATGCGTAATTATCGGCAATCTGCTTGACAACGCGATGGAGGCAAGCCTTAAACTTGAAGAAACAGACAGGATTGTCCGCGTATATATCGATATTTTTAACGAATATTTATATATATCCGTGACAAACGCCATGAGCGGCAAGATAAATAAAAGCGCGGGGTATATCTCGCAAAAAGGCGCAAACCACGGCTTCGGGCTGGTCAGTATTGATAAAATCACGAAAAAATACGGCGGGCACATTAACAGACAGCACGAAGACGGCGTTTTCGCAACTGAAATTATGCTGCCGTTATAATTTAATATAATTTAAATTTGCATTTCGTGTCAAAAAAACCGCATTTCGTACCGGAGATGCGAATTTTTTATTTTTGTGTGATATAATATCCGCGAAAGGATTGGTGATACTCATGAAAAATCAAAAAGAAAAACCGACGCACTCGCTTTTTGGCAATATAATTTATGTGTTCGGACTTATCTGGAAACACAGCAAATTATTCTTTATATTTTTGACAACACTTATACCGCTCTCACTCGGAATGACATTTACAGGCATATATCTGCCGAAATTAGTTGTATCGGAAGTAATGAGCGGTAACGAAGTAAACAGCATTATAATATCAATAACAGCCTTTGGGCTTATCATCGCCGCGCTTAATATTATTAATTCGCTTATAAATTTGAATATGTACAATGTCGCGGCAAAATTTATTCTTGCGGTACGCCTCTTAGTTTATAAAAAAGCGCTGCACACAGATTACGAAAATACAGAATCGGCAAAGTATAGAATGATGATGGACCGCGCAAGCAATTTATTATGGATGAGCGGTGATGATTCGGGGTTAACACGGATACCGAGAGGCGTTTCCCGGCTTTTGACAAATATACTCGGTTATTTTTTGTTCGGGGCGATTATTTCTCTTGCCAGTCCGTGGATAGCGGTCTTGCTCACTATAACGGCGTTAATAAATTATTTTGTAATAAAAGCAATTCAGAATTATCAGCACAAACACCGTAACGATACGTCTTTGATTGATAAAAAACAATGGTATCTCGCCGAAAACAGCGGCGCATTTGACAGCGCGAAAGACGTCAGATTATACGGCTTAAACAAATGGTTCTTAAATATGTATAAAGCCCTGACAAAAGAACGGCTTGCATGGGACAGGAAATTCGCGGGGAGATATTATATATCTAATATAATCGACGCTTTTCTTATTCTGCTGCGCGACGGAGCAGCTTATGCAATCTTGATTTATATGGTTATAAACAGTATGATACAAGTTGACGAATTTGTTTTATATTTCGGGGCGGTCGGCAGTTTCGCGGGACTTATAAGCGGGATATTCAGCGATTTTCTCAGCATAAACGAAATTTCGCTTATTTTATGCGATTTAAGGGACTTTTTAAATTATCCCGAAAAAAATAACAGGGATAAAGGCTGTGAACTGCAAGATTTCGGTAAACCCTGCGAAATAGAATTAAATAACGTGTCATACCGCTATGAGGGTACAGAAAAAGATACGCTTTCGGATATATCGCTGAAAATCAAACCTGGAGAAAAAATAGCAATAGTGGGGCTTAACGGCGCAGGCAAGACAACGCTGATAAAAAATATTTGCGGATTATATTCGCCGTCAAGCGGCAGTATTAAAGTGAACGGACATGATGTGCGCGAGTATAATATACAGGATTATTATTCGATGTTTTCGGTAGTATTTCAGGATTTTCATTTTATGCCCGTATCAATCGCGAATACTGTGTCAAGCAAAACGGACGAAAATACGGACAGGGAAAAAGTGCTTGATTGTATCAGGCTTGCGGGGTTGAGTGATAAAATAAATGAGCTTGAACATGGCATCGACAGTATGCTTGATAAACAGCTTAACGAAAACGGCATAGATTTATCCGGCGGCGAAAAGCAGAAACTGTTGCTTGCAAGATCAATCTATAAAAACGCGCCGATTTTAATCCTTGACGAACCGACGTCTGCGCTTGACCCGATTGCCGAAAGCGAGCTTTACGAAAAATATAATGAGCTTACAAGAAATAAAACATCGCTTTATATATCGCACAGGCTTGCAAGCACTCGTTTCTGCGACAGGATTTTATATCTTGAAGAAGGCAGGATTATCGAGGACGGAAGCCACGACGAACTCATGAAGTTAAACGGCAAATACGCATATTTATTTGATATACAAAGCCATTATTACAAAGAAAATATTGATGAAATACAGGAGGTAACAGCATGAGATACCATATATCTATGATAAAACGCGGTTTATTAACGCTGATGCAAATGGACAAGGGTTATATTGTATTATATTTAATAATAGAGGCAATGTCGCCGTTTACGCCGTATTTAAATATTTATATGTCGGCAAGGATTATTGATGAGCTTTTGGGGAGCAGAAACGTGAATACGTTGATTTTATATGTGTTGATAGTCATTGGCGGGAACATGATATTATCACTCGTTGTCAGTGGGCTTACCCATCTTAGAAATTATCACGAAAATCAGTTTTATAAAGGCAGAAGCATGATTCTTTCCGAAAAAAATATGTCAATGGATTACGAAAACATGGAAAACAGCGATGTGCGTATATTGCTTGAGAGGATAAAAGTTGAAACTCAAACAGGGCATAACGTCTTTTATTTATTCACACGGGCAGGTAATTTTATAAGGGAAACCATAAATATAATTTTAGCAGCCGCGCTGACATTCGGCTTATTCGCTAATCCAAGCGTGTCAGTAAGTTTAAAATTAATTATACTCGTAATGGTTGCCGTTGTTATTACGGTCAATTATATTTCCGTGAAAAAAAGAAGCAGAATATATTTAAAAATGTACGACAGTTATGCGCCGATGAACGGATTCTTTAATTTTTATGCCAGATTTTTCAGCGATTACAACGCGGGAAAAGATACGCGTTTATATGCAATGGAAGATTTTATAGAAAAAGATCAAAACAGGTTTTTCACAAGTTCGCATAATATAGGCGTATCAACAGTAAAGAAAATTGCGAAATATATGCTGTTTAATACTATTATAACAGATGCGCTGAGAATATCAACTTATATTTTCGTGATTCTCGCGAGTATTGCTGGAAGTGTTACAATAGGCAGTATCACTATGTATGTAAGTTGTATCATCAGGGTTATAGGCTCTTTCAGCACGATTGTAGTATCCGCACAAGAGCTTATCCAAAATAATAATTATCTTGCAAGATATTTTAAATTTCTTGATATACCGTCAAAAATGCACAAAGGTACAATACCTGTAGAAAAACGCAGGGATAACCAATACGAAATAGAGTTTAAAAACGTGAGCTTTAAATATCCCGGAAGCGAAACTTACGCTGTGAAAAATTTAAACATGAAATTAAATATCGGTCAGCGCATGGCGGTTGTGGGCATGAACGGCAGCGGGAAAACCACGATGATTAAGCTGTTATGCAGATTATACGACCCCACAGAGGGTGAGATTACGCTTAACGGGTTCGACATAAAAAAATATGATTATGACGAATATATGAGTATATTCGGCGTGGTTTTTCAGGATTTTAAATTATTCTCGTTTACCCTCGGTCAAAATGTCGCGACTTCTGAAAATATAGATGAAGCAAAAGCGTCAAAATGCCTGTCAATGGCAGGGTTTGACGAAAGGCTTGAAACAATGCCGAAAGGTCTGGCAACTTCGCTCTATAGAGATTTTGACGAGGTCGGCGTGGAAATATCAGGCGGGGAAGCGCAGAAGATCGCGCTTGCGCGGGCGTTATACAAAGACGCGCCGTTTATCGTGCTCGATGAGCCCACCGCGGCGCTTGACCCGGTGGCGGAGTTTGAGATATACTCGAAATTTAACGAAGTGGTCGGCGAAAAGACAGCAATATATATTTCACACAGGCTGTCAAGCTGCAGATTTTGCGATGATATAGCGGTGTTCCACGAGGGCAAGCTGATTCAACGCGGCAGCCACGATATGCTGATTGCCGATGAAGGCGGGAAGTATCACGAGCTGTGGAACGCGCAAGCGCAGTATTATCAGGAAAATAATGATAATCTGAAAATGTGAATCACGAGTTAAAAATTAATGTGTCGTAGGGGCGGCGTTTTGCCGCCCGCAAATTTGATTTTATCTTAGTTCACGGGCGGGATGACCCCGCCCCTACGAATAAAAATCCAATTCGTGATTCACATTATTAATATTTTCTATGATTATAGCACGGTTTTACAATATTTTCAACAGGATTTATGTAAATTTTTATGTGTAATAAAATTTTACATTTAATCGATTAAATATTAACACCGGTATTGTATAATTATAACATCACTTCTATATAAAATAGAAGAATTTTTGTTTTCGTGTATAATGTTTTTATTGAGAGTTTTGCGGCTGCGTGAAAGGAGTATGGTTAATTATGATAAAATGGTGCAAAAAAGTTCCGCAGGACCTAATCGCCCGCCTTTACAATCAAAGTGTTACCGGTATTGAGGACGATGACCTTATTGACGAAGTCGGTTATGCTTTATATGCGCGCTGCGAAAGCATTGTTTCGGCGACTAACGGGTTTGAAAAAAAATGCCTTATATGCCTTACCTGCGGCAGGGACGTCCCGCTTCAAATATCGGAATCGGGTAAAATTTTCGAATGTCCGTGCGGTTTTTGCGCAACATGGGACGAATTTAAAAAATCATATAAAGGCAAACAACTGCACGCGGCTAACGCTTTGCCTGTTTTTACCGCTTATCTGAAAGATTTCCCCAAGGCTGAAACGTATGGTGAAAAATTGGTGTGCATCGATATTCTTATACATTCTTTTCACATAAAATTATCATATTACAGAACGCTTCCGAGCCTTGATGTAACAGATGAAAGCGTAGAACTCAACCGTCCTGCCGGAGCGAATTTAATCGCGGGCACGCTCACGGAAGTTATATTGTTTCTCGACAACCTTTCAAGCATAGAGGGGTATTCACAGGGTAAAGCGCGGTGGAGAAGTATTATTGAAAGAGCCAACGGCGGAAACGTCTTAAAATTGTAATAAATAAAGGTAAACAAGGTATGTTTGTATTATCAAAAACGCGGACGCGGAGTTGATATCGGCAGAAGAAATTTAACATTTATTTTACTAAATTAGCAATATCGGTATTATATAATTATAGTGATAACAAAAAAAGGGGGTATCATAAAAATTATGAATTTAATCAGCCGTATATTCGGAACATATTCACAACGGCAGCTGAAAAAAATAGAGCCGGTTGTAAAGGAAGTAGAAAAATTGGTGCTGTTTAAAGAAGATGCGGAAAATAATCTGCCGCCCAGAAAATACGACAATATGAGCGACGACGAATTGCGAGGCACAACAGACAGGCTGAAAAAAAGGCTTGCCGAAGGAGAAACCCTTGACGATATTCTGCCGGACGCTTTTGCGGCTGTGGTCGCGGCGGCGGACAGGGTGCTCAACAAACGCCATTTCAGGGCGCAGATAATCGGCGGGATACTGCTGCACCAGGGCAGGATCGCCGAGATGAAAACCGGCGAAGGCAAAACGCAGACGGCGGCGCTCCCCGCGTATCTCAACGCGCTTTCCGGCGAAGGGGTGCATATTGTCACGGTAAACGATTACCTTGCGCGGTTCGGCAGTGAGAGCATGGGTAAAATCTATAATTTTTTGGGGCTGAGCGTCGGGCTTGTTGTGCCCGGTCAGAACCCGAACGGCAGCGAGCATCAGACCGCTTATGCCGCGGATATAACTTACGGCACAAACAACGAAATGGGGTTCGATTATCTGCGCGACAACATGAAAACATACAAAGAACAATTAGCGCAGCGCGGTCATATCTACGCGATTGTGGACGAGGTTGACTCCATTTTGATCGACGAGGCGAGAACGCCGCTGATTATTTCGGGTCAGGGCGATAAATCCACGGATTTATACGAGAGAACCGATAAACTTGTCAAACGCATGAAAATGTTCAAGATAAAAGAAATGGAATCAAAAGAAAGCTATGAAGACGTTGAAGCGGACTATATAGTCGACGAAAAAGCGCGGACGGCGGTTTTAACCAAACATGGGGTAAAAAAAGCGGAGCAGTATTTTGATATAGACAACCTGTCCGACCCGGAGAATATCGATTTGCACCACCACGTAAACATAGCGCTGCGCGCGCTGGGGGTTTATACAAATGAAGTCGATTATGTAATAAACGACGGCGAGGTCATTATTGTCGACACATTCACAGGCAGGCTGATGCCGGGGCGGCGTTATAACGACGGGCTGCATCAGGCCATCGAAGCCAAAGAAGGCGTTAAAATCGAGAGCGAGAGCAAAACTTTAGCCACTATAACTTTCCAGAATTATTTCAGATTATACAAAAAACTTGCGGGAATGACGGGAACAGCCCTCACCGAAGAAAACGAATTCAGGGAAATTTACGGGCTTGACGTTGTCGAAGTGCCCACATACCGGCCGATGATAAGAAAAAATCACAACGATGTGGTGTATACCACAACAGCCGCCAAATATAAGGCGATTGTAGCACAGATCAAAGAATGTAACGCCAAAGGGCAGCCTGTGCTTGTGGGTACGGTTTCGGTTGAAAAATCCGAATTTCTTTCAAATGTGTTAAAAAAAGAAGGTGTGAAACACACCATACTCAACGCGAAATATCACGATAAAGAAGCGGAAATAGTCGCACAGGCGGGCAGACTCGGCTCTGTTACCATATCCACAAATATGGCGGGGCGCGGAACCGATATAATGCTGGGCGGGAACGCCGAATTCACCGCGAAGCAGGAAATGCGCAAACAGGGTTACAGTGAAGACGACATTTATAACTCTATAAGTTTTTTCCATACCGAAGATGAAAAAATACTGAGCGACCGCAAATATTTCGGGGAACTCATGGCAAAATACGAAAACGAAATCGCGCCGGAAAAAAGCAAAGTGATCGAGCTTGGCGGACTTTATATCCTTGGCACTGAACGGCATGAGAGCCGGCGCATAGATAACCAGCTGCGCGGGCGCAGCGGACGTTTGGGGGACCCGGGAGAGGCGCGGTTTTTCCTGTCGCTTGAAGACGATCTTCTTCGGCTTTTCGGCAGCGACAGAATCGCGGGGTTCGCCGCGCGGCTCGGCGAGGATACGCCGATTGACGCGAAAATATTATCCAATACCATCGAAAACGCGCAGAAACGGCTTGAGGGGAACAATTTTGAGCGGCGCAAAAACGTTTTGAGGTATGACGACGTGATGAATCAACAGCGTAAAATTATATATGCGCAGCGCCGCGAGGTTCTTGACGGGGTATCGCTTAAAGACAAAATTCTGGGTATGGCACAGGATATTATTAACGATGCCGTCGATGAGTTTTGTTCCGGCGAATCGCCGCTTGAATGGAATTTTGACGGATTGCGCGAACATTTCAGGGAGTATGGTTTGACCGCTGATGATGATTTTAAACTTGAAACCGAACAGGAAAAAGAAAACGCAGATGCGGAAAAAATCAAAGAAACTCTGACAGAGCGGGCAAACGGAATATATGAACAAAAAGAAAAACTGTTTAAAGAAACATTCAATTCGGAAGACGCGTTCCGCGAAGTTGAGCGCGCGGTTCTGCTCCGCAGCGTTGATGTGAACTGGATGGAGCATATTGACGCGATGAGCGATTTAGTCGGGTCTATAGGACTTCGCGCTTATGCGCAGCGGGACCCGATTGTGGATTACAGAATGGAAGGCGCGGATATGTTTGACGGGATAATCCAGAATATAAAAGAGATAACCGTGCGGCAGATAATGAATGTTATCCCGCGCCCGAACAACCCGGTCAAGCGTGTTCAGGCAGGCGGTTCCGGCGTTGCTATGATGGGCGGCGCCGAGGGCGTTAAAAAAAAGCCGGTGATAAAAAAAGAAAAAATCGGGCGCAATGATACCTGCACCTGCGGCAGCGGTAAAAAATATAAAAAATGCTGCGGAATGAACGAAGGCGCCGTATGATAGATATATTAACTTAACGGCGCATAAAATAAATTGACAGAATAAAAAATATATGATATAATAAATATAACGGATTGACGGAATTAAAGAGGAGGTATTATGGGTAATTTTCTCGATGAAAAAGACGCGATGGCGCGCTTGGGCAACAATAAAAAATTATATGCGATGCTGTTAAAAAAATTTAACGGAGACGCGATGCTGGAAGAATTAAAAAATAAACTGGCGGACGGCGATGCCGGCGCTTTGCAAGCGCAGGCTCATACGATCAAAGGGCTTGCGGCAAACTTGTCTTTGCAGGATTTAAAGGAAAAATCCGAAGCCATAGAGAGCGCGGTTAAAAACAGCGGTTCAACCGAAGGTATAGACATATCTGAGATAACAGTTTCAATAACGGCAACAAATGAAGCTGTTAGCAATTGGTTAAGCGAAAACGCTTAAATTAAAACTTTGATTAAAAGAGGAATAAAGTGAATGAAAAATTTTATAAAAACAATGTTCTTGATTTTGCTGATATGCGGTATCGTTTTTTTGTCTGCGTGCGGTGAATCAACAACCGATGGCGAAAATCCGGACAGCGGCCTTTCCGATAACCCGGACACCGAGGTCAATCAAACAGAAAACGGTTCTGAAGCGGACGATTATATGTTCCCGGCTCCCGATTTCGGCGGGGATAAATTTATAATCTTAAACAACGAACCCATATGGGATTTCACAACGTTTATCGTTCCCGAGGAACAGACCGGAGATATTTTAAATGATGCGGTGTGGGGACGAAATATAACGGTGGGCGAGCGGTTCAATATCGAACTTGAAGAACTTGCAGCCGATATACACGATATACCGCGCAGGGTGCGCAACGCGGTTCAGTCGCAGTCGCAGGAGTTCGACGCGGTGTTCTGTTCCGGCTCTATCGGCGGCGCAACCATCGGGAGTTTGGTTGTGCAGAATTATCTTGTCGATCTGACCGGTGTGCCCGAACTCAATCTGAATTCGCCATGGTGGAATCAGAAAGCGCTCGAGGACGCGAAAATCGGCAGCGGCAGCGCGATATATTTCGCTTCGAACGATATAAGCATACATGCGCTGCAATGTCCGTGGGTTATATATTTCAATATAGAAATGCTCAATGATTTGGGGCTTGACGCCCCGTATCAGCTCGTGCGCGACGGCAAATGGACGCTTGATCAAATGGAAACATATATGAAAGCGGCGGTTAGTTTAAATGCGGACGAATCATTTTCACCTTTCAGAGACACAGGCACAAGTATCTACGGGCTTTCCACCGCAATACCGGCGATCGGTGAGCTGCTCAGGGGGAGCGATGTGCGTTTTGTGAGCAGCAACAGCGAAAATATGCCGGTTTTTACCGCCGATGAACCGCGGTTTATACAGGCGGCGCAAAAACTTGCGGATATACTCTCGGCTGACGGGATGCACACAAACGGGGGAAACACGCATTATGAGATAGTATTCATGAACGGACGCTCGCTGTTCTGTTACGCCGAGCTTAAAGCGGGCACGGTTTACAGGGAAAGCGAAACGGCGTTCGGTATAGTCCCAACGCCCAAACTGGATGAGAATCAAGGGAATTACGTGCACAATCTGACACAGGAAGCCCCCGTGTTCATAATACCCGAATCGACCCCTAACACGGAAAAAACGGCGCTGGTCATCGATGCGCTCGCTTATTACAGCACAAAAGACGTGACCCCGGTGTTTTTCGGCGTCACCATGTCTCAAAAAGAGCTGCGCGACGAAGAATCGGTCGAAATGCTGCAGATTATACGCGATACCGCGATTTTTGATATAGGACGCATATACAATTGGTCAAACCAGCTGAATATGGACGTATATAACGATATTGTCCGTGGCGGCGGCAGACTTGTCTCGATTATAGAAGGTCACGCTGAGAAGATAAATGCCGCAATCGAAGATACAATCGCGGAGTTCCAATAATTAAAAATGATTGAAATAACAGAAACGGTCCTTGAGGCTGAAAAAAATCTCGCCGGGATATTCGCCGGAATAGATAAAACAGCGTTTATAAACCAAAAAAAAGTGCTGACCGCGTTCCGGCAACATAAAATATCCGACACGCATTTCAATTATTCCACAGGATACGGCTATAACGATAAAGGCAGAGACGCGCTGGATTTGGTTTGGGCTGATGTGTTTGAAAGCGAAGCGGCTTTCGTGCGCTCCAATATCGTTTCCGGCACCCACGCGATAACCATAGGTCTGTTCGGTCTTTTGCGACCTGGCGATGTTATGCTTTCTGTTACGGGCAGACCCTATGATACCCTCACCGGAGTTATCGGTTTGAAAAAAGACACCGGAGACATCGGTTCGCTGCGGGATTTCGGCATCATCTATGAGGAGATCGGTTTAAAAAATAACAAGCTCGATTTTTGTTCGGCTGCCGAATATATAAAAACCAATAAAAATATAAAAACGGTATTTGTGCAAAAATCAAGAGGCTATTGTGACAGGGCAGCGCTCAGTTCTCACGAGATCGGTGAGCTTGTGAGGCTTGTCAAACAGATTGACCCGGAAATTTATGTGGTTGCCGACAACTGCTACGGCGAATTTGCCGAAGAGCATGAGCCGGGGTTCTACGGTGCTGACATGGTGATCGGTTCGCTGATAAAAAATCCCGGCGGGGGGATAGCCGAATGCGGCGGATATATAGCTGGCACAAAAAAAGCGGTCGGTCTCGCCGCGCACAGACTGACTTCCCCGCTTGTGGGCACTGAAGCCGGCGCGTCTTTGGGAGCGACCAAAAATATATTCAAAGGGTTGTTTTTTGCTCCGCATGTTGTCGCGCAGAGTTTGAAAACAGCGTGCCTTGCCGCATATATTTACAGCAGTCTGGGTTTTGAAGTCAGCCCTAAGCATGATGAAAAAAGGTTTGATATAATCCAGAGCATAAAGTTTTTTGACGAGCATAAAATGCTCAGGTTTATTCAGGGGGTGCAGGCGGGTTCGGCGATTGATTCGCATATTCTGCCGGTTCCGGACGATATGCCCGGATATGATTGTAAAGTGGTTATGGCCTCGGGTTCGTTCACACAGGGCTCTTCAATTGAAATTTCTGCCGATGCGCCGGTAAAACCGCCGTATATCGCGTTTTTGCAGGGAGGGCTCAGTTATGAATCGGGGAAATTATGCATTATGAAAACGCTTGAAACCGTATTATGCTAACAGTTTTCCGTTCTTTCAAGCTGATTTTGATACAGCGTATAATATGCGCCGCGGGCAATCATAAGTTCAATGTGGCTGCCGCTTTCAACGATACGCCCATCCTCAATAACAAGTATGTTATCCGCGCCGCGTATGGTTGAAAGTCTGTGCGCGATGATAAAACACGTCCTGTTTTTCATGAGCTCCTGCATCGCCTGCTGTATGTGCATCTCGGTTCTTGTGTCGACGCTTGAAGTCGCTTCATCGAGAACCAGTATTTTCGGGTCGGCAAGAACGGCGCGGGCAATAGATATAAGCTGGCGCTGTCCCTGGCTTAAATTGCCGCCGGATTCTGAAAGCTCCGAATCATAACCGTTACGCATACGCGAAATAAACCCGTCGGCGTTCGCGGTTTTTGCCGCCTGTTCGATCTCTTTGTCCGAAGCGTCAAGTCTGCCGTACCGTATATTGTCGCGTATTGTGCCGGTGAAAAGCACCGTATCCTGCAGCACAATACCTATAAGCCGGCGCAGCTCCTCTTTTTTTATATCGGTGATATTCAGCCCGTCAAGAAAAATACCGCCCCCGTCAATTTCATAAAACCGCGTAAGCAGATTTACCACCGTTGTTTTACCCGCGCCGGTCGGACCCACAAGGGCGATTTTCTGCCCTGTTTTTACCCCGACGGAAAAATCTTTCAATACAGGCTTTTCAGGGGTATATCCGAAATTTACGTTTTTAAACTCAACATCGCCCCTAACGTTTGCCTGCGGCAGCAGCAGCGTTCCGTTATCGGTTTCGGGAGCTTGGTCTAAAACCTCAAAAACCCGTTCCGCGCCTGCGATTGCGGACTGGATCATGTTGAATTGGTTGGCGAGTTCGTTTATCGGGCGCGAAAACTGCCGCGAAAGATTGATAAACAGCTGTATTGTGCCTATTGAAATGCTGCCGCATAAAACCGTGAGCAAAACGCTGTCCGCGATTGCCTCACGGTTCATCATCAAAACGCCTCCCGCAATAGCGACGCAGGCGAACGACAAGTTATTCAGCACATTCATAAGCGGTCCGATAACGCCTGAAAATATTTGGGCAAATACGCTGTCCCGCCTTAGTTTTTTATTTATTTCATCAAATTGTTCGATGGCTTGTTTCTGCCTGTTGAACGCGATAACCGTTTTTTGGCCCGTCACCATCTCCTCGATGTGTCCGTTCAGCTCGCCGAGGTTTTTCTGCTGTTCCCTGAAATACGCGCGGGTTTTTTTCGATATTTTTTTTGTGGTAAATATACCCGCGGGAACGATAATAAGGCTTACAAGCGTCATAAAAGGGCTGTAGTAAAGCATCATCGAAACAGAGCCGACCAGCGTTATAACGCTTGAAAACAGCGCCGATATGCTTTGGGATACGCATGCTGAAACATTGTCAACATCGTTGGTGAGCCGGCTCATAAGCTCGCCGTGCGTGTGCGTATCGAAATAACGCACTTCCAAATCCTGTATTTTGTTCATCATATCGGTGCGCATCATCTTAACGGTCTGCTGTGAAACCCGCGCCGCAAGAAGCCCCTGCGCAAGGCTTACGCCTGAAGTTACGGCGAACAGTATACCCATGTAAACCAAGCTGAGTTTTAATTTTGCAAAATCGATGCTGAACCCGTCTGTAACGGTGATTGTGTTTATCGCTTCTTTTTGCAGAACAGGCATACCGAGCCCTAAAAGTGCCGTAAGCGCAACCATCGTTACAAGCCCGGCAAGAACGAATCTCTGTTTGCCCAAATATGCAAATATACGTTTTATTGTTTTCCATAAATCTTTCGGTTTTTCCGGCGGTGCGCCGGCGCCGAAAATCACCGCGCCGGGCGGTCTCATAACGGGCGCTGCCGCCCCTTGCCGCCGGTTATTGTTTGTTTGGCTGTTTCTATCCATTCACTAAAGCTCCCTGCCCCATTTGCGATTCGTAAATATCCCTGTATATTTCGCTGTGCGCCAAAAGTTCGCTGTGCGTTCCTTCGGCGGCGATTGTTCCGTTGTCCAAAACATATATCCTGTCGGTATCCATCACCGACGCGATCCGCTGTGCGATCGTTATCCTTGTGCTTTTTGCATATCCGGAAACTAAAGCCGTATTGAGTTTGTTTTCAGTGCCCAAGTCAAGCGCGGAGGTGCTGTCGTCCATGATCAGTATTTTCGGCTGTTTGATCAGAGCGCGGGCTATACAGGCGCGCTGTTTCTGCCCGCCGGAGAGGGTGAGTCCTTTTTGCCCGAGTGTTGAATTGTATCCGTCCGGCATCGCCGATATATATTCGTCCGCCTGCGCCGCTGCGGCCGCTTGAATGAGTTCGTTTTCATCCGCCTCCGGGCTGCCCCAGCGTATATTTTCAGCCATTGTGCCGCTGAACAGTACCGACTCCTGCAGCACAAAACCGATCCGCGAGCGCAGCGCCGGCAAATCGTATTCTTTAACGTCGACGCCGTCAACCAGTATTCTTCCGGCCGTCGCGTCATAAAACCTCGGTATAAGGCTGACAAGCGAGGTTTTACCCGCGCCCGTCGAACCCAGCAGCCCTATATGCTCGCCCGCGTTTATTTCAAGAGATATGTTTTTAAGCACGGCTTCGCCGGAGCTTCCGGCATAAGCAAACGATACGTTGTCAAAAATTATACTGCCGCGGTTTACTTCGTCGGTTATATTTCCTCCGGTTATTGAAAGCGGCGTCTCAAGCACTTCGCGCACCCTGTCCGCCGAGGCTTTGGCGCGCGGTATCATCGCGAACACCATGCTCATCATCATAAATGTCATAAGGATTTGGCTCATGTATGTAATAGCCGCCATAACATCGCCGACGCGCAGCTCCTCAGCCTGTACCTGAAGCCCCCCTATATATATGACCGCTATAATAACCGAATTCATTATAATCATCATCAAAGGGTTGACCGCAGCCATGATATTCATGGAATAAAGGGAAGTTTTCATCAAATCTTCGTTTGCTTTATTGAAACGCTCTTTTTCATAATCCCCGCGAACAAACGCTTTAATCACCCTGACGCCAGACAAATTTTCCTGGAGCACAGCGTTGAGTTTATCGAGTCTTTCCTGTATAATCAGAAACACCGGGGTTATTTTCCTGAAGATAATTATAATAAGCAGCGTTATAACAGGCACGACAATAGTTAAAATAATACCGTATCTGATGCTTATGGACAGCGCCATAACGATGCTTCCGATACATAAAAGCGGCGCGCGCACAAACATTCTCAGCGCCATTCCCACCATGTTCTGCAGCTGCGTTATATCGTTTGTAAGGCGGGTGACAAGCGAACCGGTTGAGAATTTATCGATTTCATCAAACGAAAAACTCTCGGTTTTCCTGAACAGTTCGCTTCTTAAATCCGCTCCGTAATTCTGCGAGGCAAGCACCGCAAACACGGTACAGCCGACGCCGCCGACCATACCCAAAACCGCCGCTCCTATCATTTTAAGGCAGGAATACGCTATAACGCTTGCATCGGAAGCAAGTATCCCGTCGTTGACAACAGCCGCCATAAGCGCGGGCTGCTGCAGGTCCATAAACACTTCAAGCACCATCATAAGCGGAGCAAGAATTACATATAAAGTATAGGGTTTAAGGTATTTTGTCAGTTTTATTTTCATTTTTTTACCCGTTGTTTTCCGTTATTTTGTGTGTTTCTTTGTTTATATTGATATATGTGTTTACCGCGCGCTCTTTTTTAAACAGCGAATTAAGCTCGCCGTTTCCCGGTCCTACAGACATCCAGCGGACGAAATGCCGCTTGCACAGATCTGCCTGCATGATTGCATATCCGTCTTCTGTGTTTTGCACAAAGCTTACAACCTCGCCCAGGGGATTTATTATTCTTGAGGATTCAGGGCCGCCAAAACCCGAAACCGCGACATATACGCCGTTTGTGCGCGCTGCCGCTCTTTGTACCAATTCATCTTCGCCTTGGGTCGGATTGAAAATAATCTCCGCGCCCATAAGCGCAAGCGTCCGCGAACTCTCCGGAAAGTATTGGTCATAGCATATGATTATACCGATTCTTCCGAAATCAAGGTCGAATACATGTTGACAATCTCCGGGCGTCACGCCCATTTCGGCTTCGTTAAGCGGCAGATGAATTTTCCTGTATTTGCCGCATACCTTGCCGCCGCGGTCGATTATAACAGCGGTGTTATAAATTATGCCGCCGTCCAGCTCGTTCATGCTGAATATAATATACGCATTATATTTTTGCGCATACTTGCCGATTATCCCGGTCAAATGTCCCGGTATCGGCTGCGCCGCTTTAATCGGCTCTATGCAGTAACTCTCATAAACAAGTTCAGAAAGCAGAATAACATCAACGCCCGCCGCCCCCGCTTTCTCTATGACGTTAATCATCTCCCGCAGGTTTTCTTCGGGGGCGTTTTTTTGTTCCTGATAAGTTGTGGCTATTTTTACAAGCCTCTGCGGCCCGGCTTCGGTTTCTTTAAGGCTGATATTATTAAATTCGGCAAAAGAGCCGGCAGACCATCTCAATCCGAGTTCTATCGTCACATAAGCGGCATTCTCCGGCACGGACAGTTTGCGGTACAGTTTTTTGCCGCCGGGGTCCGTTATAATATCGGCATAACTTCTTTCAAGAAGGGTTTTTTCGTTATCATAAAAATTAAGCAGCGCAAATACGCTTTTTTCTTCATTTTTTACATTCCCGCACAAAAACGAAGCCTCGAAAACCACTGCGGCTGAGCTTATACGGATTTCCCCGCTTATAAATTTACCGTAAAGATTTGCGCTGTTATTTGCGGAAATTTTCAATTTGTTGTTTTCGTTAAAAAATTCCGGTGAGAGTTCCGGTCGCGGCGACCATTTTGTCCATTCGGTATTTTCCAATAAATTTTTATCCATAAACAACCGCTCCTTCCGCATATTTTTAAGTTTGGGCTGTAAATATTTCAACGGCTGATTTAATGTCACAAGCGCCGAATATGCCGGAGCCGGCAACTATTATATTCGCGCCCGCTTCTTTTACGCGGGTTATGTTGTCTGCGTTGACGCCTCCGTCGATTTCTATGTCGAAACTATAATTTTTCAGGCGTTTTAATTCTGCTAAATATTTAATTTTTTCGAGCGAGCCCTCGATAAATTTCTGCCCGCCGAAACCCGGTTCAACAGACATAACAAGAACCATGTCCAACTCGCCGAGAAACGGTTCAAGCGCTTCTGCCGGGGTATCGGGTTTTACGGTAAGCGCGCATTTTTTCCCTTGTTGTTTTATAAGGTTTAAAGTGTCAAAAATTTCTTCGTCCGATGTACAGGCTTCAACGTGGAAGTTTATTATATCCGCGCCCGCTTCGGCGAATTCGCGTATATAACGGGCAGGCTCCGTGATCATCAGGTGAACGTCAAACACTATATCGCAGATTTTTCTGATACTTGAGATGACCGGCAGTCCGAAACTTATATTGTTAACAAAAACGCCGTCCATTACATCAAGGTGAAGATAACGGCAGCCGCTGTCGTAAACTTTTTTTATTTCAGACTCAAGATTTGCAAAATCGCACGCGAGCAGCGATGGTGATAAAATAATCATATTTTTCAAGTTTCCTTTTGTTTATTAAATTTTAAGTTTATTATAATATATTTTTTACATAAGTTTCAAGTGTTTTGTGTTTTGAGTTTGTAAAAATTATGTGAAAAATATCTTGACATAACTGTTTGGATTTAGTATAATTATAATAGTACAATAAATAAAAAAATATAATTGAGCGGCGGTGAAATACGAGCGTATGTTTTTATCGGATTACCATGTACATTCCGCGGCTTCGTTCGATGCGGGCGAACCTGCGGGTATTGAGGATATTTTAAAAGCGGCGGCAGCGGAAAACATAGACCAAATCGCGGTCTGCGACCATTATGATGTGAACTGGGTGCTTGAAGGCACAAATCCCAAAATAGATTTTAAAGCCTCGCGGGATAACATAAACGAAGCGAAACAAAAAATAAACTGCAAAACAGAGCTGCTGCTCGGCGTTGAACTCGGGCAGCCGCACCAGTCGGCGGAATCGGACGCGCACGCGAGAGAGCTTTTACGCATTAATGATTTTGATTTTGTTTTATGCGCCATGCACAACGCAAGAAACGAGCAGGATTTTTATTATATAGACTATACCAACCCCGATAAACCTCAGCTTGAAGCGATGTTTGAAAGATATTCGCGGGAACTCTGCGAACTTGCCGCCTGGGGTAAATTTCACGCGCTGGCGCATATCGATTACCCCGTGAGATATTTTAAAATAAACAAAATTGAAATTGACACAAGCAAATACCATGATTTGTATAAAGATGTTTTTAAAATAATGATAAACCGCGGTATTATCCTCGAAGTCAACACCTCGGGGCTTTACAGGGAAAATTTTTGGTCGGTTATGCCGTCGTTTGAACTGCTTAAAGTATATAAGGACACGGGCGGGGAACTGCTGTGTATGGGGTCGGATGCGCACAGCGCCGCGCAGCTCGGCGGTCTTTGCAAACGGTTTGCTTCGGTTTATGCGGAACTTATTAAAATAGGTTTTAAATATATAACTGTGTTGAAAAACAAAAAAATTGAACAGATAAAAATAGAGATATGATAATAACAAAAAAAGCATACGCCAAGATAAATTTATCTTTAAAAATACTGGAAAAACTTGAAAATGACTATCATAAAATCACGACGGTTATGCAGAGAATATCACTGTGCGACATTATCAAAGCGGAAATAACCGAAGGAGATGGAAACATCAAAATAATATGCTCGGACAAAAGCCTTGAAACCCGGCAGAACACCGCATATAAAGCGGCGGAACTGTTCTTTGGGGCGGCGCGGCTCAACGCTGATATGACTGTTGTTATAGAAAAAAATATACCGGTTTTTTCGGGGCTCGGCGGAGGCAGCTCAGACGCCGCGGCTGTGCTTTTTGCGCTTAATGAATATTTTAATTATCCTCTGCCGGAAAATAGATTGTCTGAACTCGCGGTGCAAATCGGCGCGGACGTGCCGTTCTTTGCGAAAAACATAAGCTGTGCGCTGTGCGGTGGGATAGGCGAAATCATCACGCCTTATTATAGTGATTTAACGGGGCGCGTGCTTGTTGCCAAAGCTGTATATAACATTTCAACAAAGCGGGCGTTTTCTGACTGGGATAAACTTAAATTGGAGCACGGGTTTAAAAACGATTTTTCCGCGCTTGCTTTTTATCAAAACAAAAACCTGCGTGAAATTTATGATATTATGGTTTCCGCGGGAGCAGCTCCGGCGGAACTCACCGGCAGCGGTTCGGCGCTGTACGGGATTTTTGGGGATATTGACAGGGCGCGGGAATGTGAAAATATCTTAAAAAGGCGGGACGATATGGAATTTTGCGGGATTTATGATTTTATATAACCGAATAAACGAATAAATGAAAAAAATACGGGGTGGAATATATTTATGAATACAAAAAAAATTATAATTTTTATATTTGCAGTAATTATGAGTGCGGCGTTTGCGCATTTAAACGCGGCGGCTGCGGTCGATTTTGCGGCGGTCAGCTATTCGGAATCGCACGAAAATTTTGAGGAGGCTTTCGGGCTGGCAGGGCTTGACGGCGAAACCGTGATAAATGTTTTAACAATATCCGGCACCGGAACACTCACAAAACAGGACTGTGATTTTATTACGGGTAAACTTACGGTCAGCTCACTTATTTTAACCGACTTAAGGTTTGAAAATGAAACGGTTCCTGCCGAGGCGTTTAAAAACTACGGGCATTTGCAGAGTATCGCTTTACCGGCAAATACCGCTTCAATAGCTGAATCGGCGTTTGAAGGCTGTTTCGGGTTATTGAATTTCGGCATTAGTGTAAATTTAAACGAAATAGGTGCGCGTGCGTTTGGCGGCTGTGCATCGCTTGAAAATTTCGCGTTAACCGGAAGTATCACAAAAATAGGTGAAAACGCATTTCAATGGTCGGGGCTTAAAGGTATAGCAGCCCTTAGGTATGATGCGTCTTATTACAATGCGGCGGAAAACGCGTTTGCCGGGCTTTCCGTTCAGCTCGCCATACCCGCAGGAGCTTCGGGTTATAATTCCGCACCTTTTGACAAAATGTCTAAATCCGAATGGATATTTCACAAACTGCCCGGGACAATATCCGCTTCAACAGGCACAACGGTGGAATTGTCCGCTGATGTAACAACTGCGGATAACAAACAGGCGGAATATCAATGGTTTTTTAACGGGCGCGAGCTCGGCGGCATGACAGGGGACACGCTTGTTATAACAAACCTGACGCAGGAAGCCTCGGGGCGGTACGGCGTGCGCGTGAGCGCGGACGGAGTGAGCGTTGTTTTTGCGGCTTCGGTAATATCCGCAGGAATGAGCGGGGGCGTTGCGTCTTATGAAACCAAAAACACGGCTCCCGCCCGTACAAGCGAGCCGGAGCGCAATAAATATGATTATGCGTCCGCGGGCAGAGCGGGCGGCGCCGCCGCTGAAATTAAGATCGAACTCACCGGAGCCGCAGTCAGGCACACCGTTGATTTCGGCAGGGAAAGTGAATATATATATGAGGTTTATATAAAAAAAGCCGCGGAGCTGTACGCGGAACAAAGAAACGGATACTTTGATTTTATTCTGCCGGATTCCGCGCGTTTGGAAATACCGTTCAGCCTTTTAAACAGCAGAAGGAGCTCCGGCGGTGAAAATTTACTGCGTATAGTTATAAAAAGAAAAAGCGGGCCGGAATACGGGGTCATGTGCGGTATTTACGATGAAGACGGCAAAAGCACGGAAAGCCTGTCTTTGATTTTGGACGGTCTGCCGCCTGTTTATATGTATTATCCGATAAACAGAACAACTGAAAATTATTTAATTATAATGGTTGAATCTGACAGACGGTATCCCGTACCATCAGCGGTCACAGCGCAGAATATGCGTAAATTCCGTATCAATTCGGATATGATGTATACCCTGAGCGCGCCGGGAAACATAAATTTTAATGATATAAAAGATCACTGGAGTGAGAGCGAAATATTGAATGCGGCAAGACTGTATATCACCGAAGGTTATCCCGACAGAAATTTTCAGCCCGAGCTTGAGCTCACCCGCGCGGAGTTCACCGCCATGCTCACAAGGGTTATAACCCACGCTTATGAAAGCCGCGGCGATGGCAATATGCGGCAGTTTAACGATATACAGAGTGAGGACTGGTTTTACGGGAATGTACAGCTCGCTTTTGAGATGGGACTGCTTGATTTTATAACAGACAGCCGGTTTTTACCGCAGCAAGCAATAACGCGCGAGGAAATGGCATATATGATCGCAAAAGCGTATTCGGCGCTTAGCGGCTCAACTCAAATTGCACATACAAATTACACCGATCAGGACGAGATTGCGCCGCGGTTCCTTGAATCTGTGCGCATCTGCACAAATGCCGGGCTGCTCCGAGGCGCAGGCGGCGCTTTTATGCCGAAAAAAACGCTGACAAGAGCGGAAGCGGCGGCGGTTTTAAACAGGCTGTTCAATCTGCTCTCTGAGGAAATCAGTTGACCGCATTAAAAACAACCGTTATTTCGGTTCCTATACCGAGTTTGCTTTTCAGCGACAGTTTCCAGCCGTACAGCGCGCAGATATGCTTGACAATCGAAAGCCCGAGCCCGGTGCCGCCGCCGCGCTGCGAACGGCTTTTTTCCACACGGTAAAACCGTTCGAATATCCGTGTCTGTTCCTCGGGAGGGATACCGATACCGTTGTCTGCGACAATAAGTTTAACATCGCTTTTTAAGCTTTCAACAATAACGGTGGTTTTACCGCCTTGGTCATTATAACGCACAGCGTTCTCGATAAGATTTTTCACAAGTTCATAAATATGCTCCCGCTCAGCCGCGACCAAAGCGTCTCCGTCAGTTGTGAAAGATATTGATTTTTCCTCGATCACATTCAGCATAATTTCACGCACTTCGTTTATAACATCGGCAAGAGACACGTTTACGGGATTTATACTCTGTGAGCTTTCGAGTTCGGATAATTTGAGCATATCGCCGATAAGCGAAAGCATACGGTCTGTTTCGCGCGCGATGCTCTCGATATATTTTTTAATGTTTTTATCCGTATTATTGATATCACTCAATTCGTTAAACCCTTTTATAGCGGTGAGAGGCGTTTTTAATTCATGCGATGCGTTGGCGAAAAACTCTTCGCGCCGTTTCGCGTTTTCGCGGGTTTCGGTAACATCTGTCAATACCGCCATGGTGAGCTTTGTGCCGGGCAGCCGTTTCACCGTTGCAAAAAATATTTTACCGCTCAGCGGCATTTCAAATATTGTATTATTTTCAGAGACCAAACAATCTTCGACCGCGGCGATCAGCGTTTTTTCACGGGATAAATAATTCAAGCTTTTTCCGGTGATATCCGGCGTAACATCAAAAATATTGAGTGCGGCGTTATTTATAAGTGTGATGTTTTTATTTTCGTCAACAGCGAAAATGCCGTCCCCGATATTGTTTATTATATAATCCAATTTGTTTTTTTCATCATGCATGGAATCAAAACTGTCCTGCAGAATAATCGAAATTTCGTCTATTTCACGGGTGATTTTTTCGATTTCATCGTAACTCCCCGCAATAGGCTCAAAGATATACTCACCGTTTGCCAAAAGTCTCAATTTGTGTTCAATGGAGGCAAACGGTCTTACCATGCGGTGTATAACAATGTGTATAACGGCAAAGCACAGCGCAGCGACCGCAAGCAGTATCAAAACAAGCAGCGGCAGCGACCGGAACAGATAAACGTCAATTTCGGACACGGGGAAGGCCGCGCGTATAAACACATAACCGGTTTCTGTGTCGGCTTTCAGCGCATAATAAATCAAATCAAGACCGAGCGTTTCGGAATACCGTATATGCGCTTCCGGGTTTCCGGCGGCCGCCGCCTGTATTTCAGGGCGGTCCAAATGGTTTTCCGCCGCTTCCAAATCGATCGGGCGGCTGTCCGCCAACACCGTTCCTTCAGACGAAATAATCGTTATTCTCGTGTTTTTTCCGGTTTGTACAAATGAAGAAAGCTCTGTATCTGCCATATCGCTGTATAATCCGGCGCAGACTTCTGTAATCTCCGTAACTGCAGTTCTGGCTATATCAAAATTATTTATATAATTCATATATATGGATACAGAAAAAAATCCGGTCAGCCCTAAAAACATTATCAAAACAAAATATAAAAACATTTTCGTTTTCATATCAGCATATAACCCACCCCTCGTATTGTTTTAATCACGGTTTTGCTTTCTGTTTCAATCAATTTTTTCCTTATTTCTTTGATATGGATATCGAGTGTTCTGGTTTCCCCCACAAAATTATCCCCCCAGACTTCGTTGAATATAGTTTCGCGCTTCTGTACTTTTTCCGCGTTTTCACAAAGCAGGGATAATAAGTTGTATTCTTTGAGAGTTGTTTTGATATGTTTGCCGTTTACCGTTATTTGATGTTTTGAAAAATCGATTGTGATATCTTTATAAACGATTTTTTCGATATCCGGTTTATTTTTACGCAGGTTCGCTTTTATCCGCGCCAAAAGTTCTAAAATACCGAACGGTTTGGTTATATAATCGTCCGCCCCCATATTCAGCCCTTTCACTTTCGACACCTCGTCTTCTTTTGCCGAAATTATAATAACGGGAATATACGCGGTCAGCACATCGGCTTTTAAACGCGATAAAATCGTAAACCCGTCATCGCCGGGCAGCATTAAATCGAGCAAAATCAGATCGGGCGTTTCATTTAAAAGCGCGTCAAAAAATGTTTCACCGTCATAAAAACAACGGCATTCAAACTCGTTTTCAAGCGAATATTTATATAACTCCTGCAAAGCGGAATCATCTTCTACCGCAAAAATTGTATGCTTCATAAACTGTTAACTCACTCTTCCTTGGGATGTTTACCGGTTATGGCGTATTCGACCCATTCGCCGATATTTACGGCATGGTCGCCGATACGCTCCAAATATTTTGTTATCATCATAAACATGATCGCCTGCTCTGCATGGTCGGGATTTTTTTTGATCATAATAATCAAATCAGCCGTAATCGCGTTAAAAAGCTCGTCAACTTTATCATCGGTCACATCAAGACTTCCGGCAAGCTCAAGATCGCGGTTGATATACGCCTGTACGCCGTCTTTGACCATTTGTATGACTATTGCCGCCATCAAAGAAATACGGTCAGGCTTTTTTATATATTCTTCTTCCCCGAATTGAACCGCAATTTCGGCGATATCCCGCGCTTGATCGCCGATGCGCTCAAAATCGGTGATCATTTTAAGCGCCGCCGAAACCTCGCGGAAATCGCTCGCTACCGGGTGCTCCATCAATAAAATCCTGAGGCACGAGTGCTCTATATCGCGTTCAAGTTTATTTATCAATTTTTCCTCTGTGCGAACTTCTTGGGCCAATCCGTGATCCCTTTCGGTGACGGCTTTTACGCATTTTTCTATCGCCGATTCAATATGCCGGCACATAAGCACAAGACTTTCGAAAATGCCTTTTAATTCTTTTTCGTAATTAGCTCTTACAGACATCATGCCCCCCCTTTTTTTTACTCAATTATAACTTAAAAAAATATACGCGGGATCCGTTTGACCGGCTGCATTATTTCTGTGAGCTGTTCGTATTCGCGCCCGCAGATATCGACAAGCCCGATATTATAGTTTTCGCCGTCGAATCTGCCGAGATAAGGCTGGTCGTTTAGCTGGAAGTAATGCGCTCCCACGCATACCCCCGTATGTTTTGCGTTATCAAGATATGCACAGACAGCTTTGCCGCGCTCCTTTTGGTTTTCAACGCCGCCGATCCCCGTTGCGGGAAGTCCCGTATCCAGCGCTCCGAAATGAAATTCACCCACCATCACAGGCATTTTTGTATGCTCATACACCGACATAACCGCCGTATTACAATAATTTTCATAACAATTGATCGAGAACACATCGAGGTATTCACAGCCCTGAAACAAATCGGGTGTTGAGATATACGCATACCTTATACCCAGATTCAAATGGTTGACGTCGGCGTTTTTAAGCTCCAGCGCCGGCGTCTTTATATATTCGCGGATCAGCAGTTTAGAAAATTTACCGAGCAGCGTTCTGCCTTTTTTCTTTATTTTTGTATTGATGTCCGCTTCGAGCACCGCGTCGAACTCTTTGAATTTTGTTCCGAATATTTTATTTAATTCTTTTATTGTTCCGCAGTTCTGTTTAAGCCAGCGGACAAGATATTTTTTTGACTTGAGGCTTTTGGGTGAAATAAACAGCTCATACCCCAAATTCAAACCGGAGACAAACGCCCAGTTCGGTTCATTTGACATAAAATAACCGATCAAATACGGGTCATCTTTAAATTCTTTGAGTTTCTGCGCGTATATTGCTGCATTCTCTTGAAACTCTTCCGAAAAAACATCGGGAAAATCACGGTAAATCTTGGCTTCTGTGCCCGGATAACCGTTAAAAATCGTAACATACGGCAGTTTGTATTTTCTCGCAAAATCCACATCGCTCCATGCCGCAACGGTATTTACCCCCCATTTGAGCAGCCTGTATTTGGTGAGTATACACCAATTTTCATAATATTCCGATCCCCAGACTTTTTCAAGATTGTTCTGTAAAAAATTATGCTGTTCGCCGTCTTCAAGCGGTCCTGTCACATTCAAGCCCACGCAGTCGCAGCCGAACCCGAAAAACTCTCTGCCGTCCGGCGTTACCATAATAAACCTGTCGGCATTTTCATCGGGTTTTTCAATCCTGAAATATCCCGTCGCTTCATAATCCGCATCCCCTTCGCCGAAAAAATAATCCTGATTGTCCGGGTAATCCTTTAAGAACTCATGAGCCTTTGCGAGTTCCCCGTCCAAATAAGTTTTTAATTCCTCAAGAGAATGTGTTTTGCCTTCCCAGTCTTTTTGGTTCCATTGACCGAATTCGTCGATCAGCGTATCAAACGAAAAATCCGGTGCGGGAGCGGGTTCGTCTGTTAATTGCACATTATATACGCAAATATTTCTCTCGGTATGGCAGCGCGGGCAGGATATGCCGATATATGCGATATCCTCCAAATCCATACGCGTACCGTTTATAACGGTTTTAAGTATTCCGCGGCGCCGCTCCCCGAAAAGCCGCTGACCGTCAAGATATGTGAGCGGGATTTCCACATTTGCCCGGACAAACGGCAAAACCCCTGTTGTTATGGAAAAATCCGGTTTTTTGTTCGCCAATTCCCCGATATCTTCCGCGGGTTTTAATTTTTTGTAAAAATTGATTTCAAGCCGCGCAGAAAAATCATTTTTATTTTCGATATCCGCAATAAAGTATTTTGCGCTGTCCGCCGTTATTTTGCCGGCAGCTTGATAATATATCTCGCCGCCCGATTTCCCGAATATATACCCGTGCGCATAACCCGGCTTGCATCCCCGGGTGCCTTCGGGTCTTAATTCTGTTTTGCTCATTTTGAATAATTCCCCTTTCGCCTTTATATAATCAACCGAACCGTCCGGTTATATAATTTTCTGTGCGTTTATCCTGAGGATTGGAAAATATTTCTTCCGTTTCTCCGTACTCGATCATCTCTCCGAGCAGAAAAAACGCCGTTTTATCAGAAATCCGCGTAGCCTGCTGCATATTATGGGTTACGATGACTATGGTATATCCGATTTTGAGTTCATTCACCAATTCCTCAATTTTACCGGTTGAAATGGGGTCAAGCGCACTTGTGGGTTCGTCCATAAGCAATATTTTGGGCTCAGCCGCGAGAGCTCTGGCTATACAGAGCCGCTGCTGCTGACCGCCCGATAAGCCCATCGCGTTTTTTTTAAGCCTGTCCCTGACTTCGCTCCATAAGCCCGCCTGTTTAAGCGAGCGCTCTGTTATAACATCGAGTTCGCTTTTTTTCTTTATGCCGAAAGTGCGCGGCGCAAACGCGACATTGTCATAAATACTCATAGGGAACGGGTTGGGTTTCTGGAAGACCATACCGACATTTTTCCGCAGCATGGTCACGTCTGTTTCTTTGGAATAAATATCCTGTTCGCCGATTTTTATCTCGCCTGTGATCCGGCAGTTTTCAACAAGGTCGTTCATTCTGTTGAATGTTTTTATAAAAGTCGACTTACCGCAGCCGGAAGGTCCGATAAATGCCGTTACCTCATGTTCTTCTATGGCTATATTGACACTTTTCAGAGCCTGAAAATCACCGTAATATAAATTACAGTCCCTAACCGTTATATTAAATTTATTATCCATCAGCAAGTTCTCCCTTACCAAATATTTTACCCAGAATTGTCGCCGAAATATTTATTGAAACCACCAAACACAGCAGCACAACAGCCGTTGCCGCCGCCTGCTCGGGATAACCGTGCGACCCGAAATAATAAACGTTTAACGCAAGACTTGTTCCCGGCGACATAAAGCCGGAAGGGCTTCTGTTCACCACCATACCGATAGTCATAAGCAGCGCCGCACTTTCAGAAATTACGCGCCCCGCCGCTAAAATCAACGCAGTCACAATACCGCTCGCGGCACATGGCAGAATAACGGAAAATATTGTCCGCACTTTGGATGAGCCCAGCGCGAAACTGCCTTCCCGGAGCGTCTGCGGCACAGCGAGCAGACTCTCCTCGGTTGAGCGCACTATCACCGGAAGTATCATGACTGCAAGCGTGATCCCGCCCCCGAGTATCGAATATCTGAACCCCAGCGCAGTAACAAACACAAGGTATCCGAAAATACCGTAAACAATCGAAGGTATACCCGCGAGTGTTTCCACGGCGACACGCACAACGCGTACCAAACGGCTTCTTGAATTGGTGTATTCCGTCAAAAACACCGCGCTCCCGATACCTATGGGAGCGGCTATTGAGATTGAAATAAATATTATATAAAGCGTTCCGGTAAAAGCGGGTTTAATAGACGGTTTACTGCCCCATTCGCCGAAAAGCAGCTGCATATCAACATATGGGAAGCCGCGCACCAAAATAAATACAATAACCGAAATAAGCGCCGTAAGGCTGATAATAAGCGCGCCTTGCGAAAGTATTCTGTACACGGCAAATTGAATGATTTGCCTTTTATGGGCGTTTTTTTTCATGTTTCAGTCCCCCCTTTTCAGCAGCGAAAAACTGATATTGAGCAGCAGCGTGAAAAAAAACAGCACCAAGCCGGTAGAAACAAGGGCAGCCGCCGCGTCGCCGGAGAGCTCCTGCGCTCCGAGAGCGATATTTGCCGTCATTGTTCTCACCGACTGGAACAGTCCCCGAGGCATGACCGGTGAGTTTCCTATCACCATAATCACCGCCATAGTCTCGCCTATCGCGCGTCCCAAAGCCAGAACAACAGCGGCGAGTATGCCGCTTTTTGCGGCGGGAATTATGACTTTAAAAACGCTCTGTTCGCTTGTCGCCCCAAGGGCGAGCGCGCCTTCATAGTAACTTTTCGGCACGGCATTCAACGCATCGAGGCTCACGCTTACAATTGTCGGAAGTATCATTATCGAGAGCACTATGCTTGCCGCAAGTATACCGAATCCGACGCCGTTAGGGGAAATATTGTCGCGCAGAAACGGAACAATCACAATAAGTCCGAATAATCCGTATATAACCGAGGGTATGCCCGCAAGCAGGTTTATCATTTGTCTGAACGGCGGAACGGCTTTTTTAGGGCAGAATTTAAAAAGGCTCACCGCCGTAAACAAACCGGCGCTCACGCCGACAGCGGCCGCGAGCGCTGTAAGATACAGCGAGGTGATGATCATGGAAAGGATTCCGTAAGCTCCGCTGTCAATATGCCAAGTTGTTCCGAAAAAATTCGATACCCCGATTCCGGCGATAAACGGAACCCCCGTTATAAACAGGAACACGCATATACAACCCAGCGCAAAAACCGAAAAAACGGCGCAAAACATGAATATCCCGCGCATCACGCCGTCTCTTGCCTTAATAAAAGCATATGCTTTGTTAATAATGCTCACCACATTTCTTTAGGACTTAAAAAATTCCCGATGATTCCGTTTATATTATTATATAATTTTGTATATGAAATTTTATCCGTAAACTCCGGCAGCTTGTAAATCTCCGAAGGATTTTTTAATACTCTCGCATATGTCACATAATCATATATGTCCACAACATAATATTTTTTATTTCCCTGCGCTTCTTTTGAAACCCAAACAAAGGAATAGCAATACGAAGCGTTCTGTAAAATGGGCAGATATTTTGATTTTATTTTCCATGCAAGCTGCCGGGCTTTTTTCAGAGCAAAAAACGAAGTGAATTTATTTTCCGATTTTTTAAATTTTATTCTTTTGTCGCGTTTGTTAAGATAATTCAGCATCTTTATTTTTTCTATCAGCATATAAAACAACCACAACCTTCTATTTTATCAGCTGGTTCCATACCGTAACGGCGTTCGTTCCGGCTTCTTCATCATAAATGCCCGCGAGCTGCTCCATGGTAACATTATCAAGCGGATTATCTTTGTGTACAATCACCGCTATACCGTCCATAGCGACTATATAATGAACCAAAGACGGGGTTTCCCTTGCCACCGGGTCAAACACCTCGCTTATCATGCCGAAATCGGACACCCCTTCCTCGGCGTTGTTATACCCCGTGCCGCTTCCGCCGCCGGATACATTCACCGTGATATTCGGCTGAAGCAGCTTAAACGCTTCCTCGAATTCGATCATCAGAGGCTGAAGCGACGTTGAACCGCTCACATCAATAACGCCGGATAACGCGCCGTTTATCGTGTAGGGTTCGGCGTTGTCGGAAACAGAAACATAATCGCTGCCGATTATCTGCTGTGCGTCGCTCGACTGCAGGAATGTGAAGAAAGCCATCGCCGCCTCGTTGTTAAGGGTTTCTTTTTTGTATACCACCGACAGCGGACGGGCGATTTTATATGCTCCGCTCTTGATATTTGCCGCGGTCGCTTCCGTGCCGTCGATTTTAAGCGCTTTTACATCACTTGTAACATATCCGAGGCTCTCATACGCGATCGCCGTTGTGTTGCCCTTTACTTCCGCGAGAACAGCGGCTGTCCCGGACTGTATAATGACGCCGGCAGGATCGGCTTTGCCCCTGAGTCCGATAATTTCCATAAATGCCGATTTTGTTCCGCTGCCGTCCTCCCGCGCTATGACCGTTATGTTTTTTGAAGCGTCAAAATCCGAACCGCCGCAAGCGGTCAGTACAACAAACATCAAAAGCACATAAATAAACAACAATTTTTTCATAGATTAATTCTCCTAAATTTTATAAAATTTAATATTTGGTGTTATTATATCAACAAAACCGAATATTAAATATCAGTAAAATGTATGGTAAATGTAAAATTTATGTAAAATACGATATTCTCGCATTTTACCGATATTTCAACAGGTTTATGTTTGTGAATCTGTTGATAACCCGTGTATTTTTTACGTTTCAAATCAACATGAATCAAATCAATCCGCCGTAACCGCCGATAAAATAAGCCGTGCGCATTTCCGGGAACTCTGCCGATACAGCGGCTTTAATTTCCGGCAGAACAGTGGCTTCGGTTTCAAAATGCCCCGCTGTTATAACGTTTATGCCATAATTTTCACGCGCCGCAAGAATATCATAGAATTTGGCTTCTCCGGTTAAAAATGTGTCGGCTCCGGCAAGAGCCGCATAATCGATAAAACTCATACCGCCGCCCGCAACCGCGGCTAATTTTTTGATTTTATCCGCGCCTTGCGTAAATTTTACACAGCCTTTTATTTCAAAATCAAATGTATCTTTAAAAAATTTTTTAAGAGCGGCATCTGTATCTGCGGCAAACTTCTCAACGCTTATTTCATGTTCAAGCTGACAGATTCTGCCCATCGGCAGATTATTTCCGTCAAATAAAACATCGGTCTTTTTTATGCCGAGCACAGCCATTAAACAGTCGTTCACACCGCCCTTAACCCCGTCAAGGCGCGTATGAAACGAAGCCGCGCAGATATCCGCTTTTGCGAGCATTGCCGCTTTTTTTGCGCAGATTCCGGAGTTTGCGTCCAATTTGTTCAGCGGCGTATAAATCATCGCGTGATGCGAGAGAATACAGTTAAAGCCGTGCAGTTTTGCATAATCCACAGCGTCAAGCGTAATATCGACCGCAATCAGCACGCCGTCAATTTCGGTATTATAATCGGCGCATACATCAACGCCGTCAATATCCCCCGGCATAGATAAACTTTTTGGGTATATTCTGTTTAAATATTCTATCAATTCTTTAAATTTCATTCCGCCGGCCCCTCACGTTTTAAGATAACAACAGATATTATACCAAAACCGGCGCTGTTTTTCAACACATAATTTGTTAATTTTTAATTATATTTACTGAGTGATGTAAATTATTCATAAATATATGTTATAATGCCTTATAATTTTCATTTCCGGAGTGATTTTTGATGAAGAAATCAAACAGCGATAAAAAACTTTTTAAAGCTTTCCTGATCAATATGCTGACATCGGGAAAACATACGCGGGAATCCGAATTGAATATGTCCGGTTCGCTTATCGGTTATGTGCTGGTGAATTTCATCAGTATCTTCGGCGGAGGTATCCTGCTGATTTATACCGTGTACAATATCCTGCGGGAAATGTATGATGTTGCGGCTGTCTGCGCTTTTATGTGCCTTGTTGTCATTGTATGCATGGTTTTGAGCCGTAAAAACGTGCCGTTGAAAATCATATCCTTGATAATCCTTGTTTTTTACGGTATGTTCTGCGTTTGGGTTGTCTGGATAAAACAGTCGCAGGGGGTAAATTTTCTGTTTATATACGTGTATCCTCTGCTTGCGATCATGATGCTTGGGATGCGTCTCGGCGTGATTTTCTCCACAGTGCTTATGCTGGTTGTGTCTTTGGAGATGTTTATCCCCGGATTTTCGAATTATACCTACCATATCAACGTTTCGACCCGTATGCTTGCGACATATTTTCTTGTTTTTTCTACAATGATCACAATAGAGCTCACCCGTAACGCCAAAGACCGGCTGATCGAGGCGCAGAATGTGCGGCTGCAGGAATTTAAAGAAAAACGGGAGCAGGAACTTTTGGCGGACAACGAAATGCTCGACCGTATGAACCGCATGAAAAACGAATTTTTACGGGACATGAGCCACGACTTTAAAACGCCGCTCACCGTCATATCAACAAGCGTGATGAACGCTGAAGATATGCTCGATTTTGAATTGGACAAGGAAGCCATGCGTGAAACCCTGCGCACCGCCCAGAATGAAATCATGCGTATGGCGCGTATGGTGGACAGCTCCATGAAATATTCATCGCTGCAGGATAACAGGCAGGATATGCACCCGCTGGACATAGTGCAGCTGCTTTACGGCGGGGCGGAAACCCACCGCGCGCTGCTCGCCCGCAACGATAACGAACTGTTCCTCGACGTGCCGGAAACCCTGCCGCAGGTATGCGGCAATGGGGATATGCTGCTGCACGTTCTCTCCAACCTGTTATCAAATGCCAACCGGCACACAAGAAACGGACGCATCACCGTTTCCGCGGCGCTTGACGGCGATATGCTCATCATAACCGTGCGTGACAGCGGCGCGGGTGTGAACCCGGAAATTATGCCGCATATCTTCGAGCGCGGTGTGTCCGAGGGCGGGACGGGGCTTGGGCTTGCCATATGCAAAACAACCGTTGAAACCCATGGCGGAACCATCAGGGTCGAAAGCGATCAGGGAAAAGGCGCGGCGGTTATTTTTACTCTGCCGGTATATAAAGCGGAATAAAAAAAACAAAGGTTACTATTTGGTAACCTTCGTTTTACGGGTGTTTTTTTGTGATATAATCTTATATTGGAATTTTGCTGAAAGGATGATAGATAATATGGATAAAAAGGGCTGTCTGCTGCTTGTCGAGGACGAACCCCGCGTACAGGCAAACAACAAAATGATACTGGAACGGCGGGGTTATACCATACGTCAGGCCTATGATCTTGGCGAGGCGCGGGGGGTGGTAGCGGAGCGGCCG
>Ga0099364_10001863_pt1 | contig 34104 bp, 47 predicted proteins | sample TergutTh196P3_FD_73070 | JGI IMG/M metagenome (GOLD analysis project Ga0099364, IMG submission 73070) | Microcerotermes parvus P3 segment gut microbial communities from Pointe-Noire, Republic of the Congo - Th196 P3 | ecosystem: Host-associated > Arthropoda: Insects > Digestive system > Gut ... | reverse complement strand
ATGCAGAAGAACGGCAGCGATATTGATAAAGTCGAATCTGGCGGTAGACCTATTCTCATTTATTTGAAGAAGGGAACGGAGCCAGGACTGCGTGTGCCGGTTATTTTGTCGTGGAGAGATGAAACGCTTGAAACGGAGACCGGCGAGATAGAGCATCGTCGATATATGCGGTTCGACTGGGAGAGAGCCGCCTTTGATCTGCTCACGAACCCGGAGAAGTTTAAAGTCCCTCAGCGGATTATTAAGGCGTTCAAAGCTGTTCTCGGCTCAATGAATGCGGCTGCCGGAAAGGTGGTTTGTAAGCCTCTCGGATTAGATTCGCCAGCAACGCCGGAGGAACTGCATCAAGCACTTTATCATCCTGACAACCGTAAGGTGCTTGATAGATTAAGAGCAGCATTTTGTATCCGAGTGGGGCAGGAATTTAGGTATGGTGATGATTTTGATGAAATGAAATTAAAACAACAAGCATTACTTCTTTCAAGACGAGAACCTCCCATAGAGGAAGACGTTATTGAAATTGAAGTAGAATCTGAAACGGAAATTACTGAATAATTTATTTATAAAAAAATATGAGCGAACAAACACAAACACTATCGGAAGTTGATCTGGATGCGATGGAACGCGCTCTCACGGAACAACTTGCGAGACTCAACAAAATTAGAGAACAGAGAGAAGAGGTGGAGCAGTTGCGAGAGGCGTTGTCGGGGATGCCGGATCTTGTCGATACGAACTTTTCGGTAATACGAGAAGGCACGGCGAAAGACGGCAAAAATCTGTTTACAGAGGCGGCGACAGAAGTACCTGCGGTTAAAAAGAGACAGAAAGCGAAAAAGAATACCTGGGCACTAATGGGTATTCCCGACGGAGCTGTACTGGAGTATCGTAATATCCTCGTAGGATGTGAGCTGATTCGTGCGACAGTGGTTGGAACCGAGTATAAAGTGAAGTATAACGGTAAGGTCTATCCTTCTCTGAGACGTCTTCATCGGCATATAATATTCGTGCCTCCAACCCATAAAGGACCGCTGCCGAAACATTTACAGGCGAATAGTATGTGGCTCTATAACAGCACTTTGTTGACTCGTATTTCTGGACGAGTGAACGATAAACGTCATGCCGAAAAGAAAAATGGCACTAAAAAAGCAACGGCGAAGACGAAGAACAAAGGCTGAGATGGCGATGGCGCGGGCGATAGAGGCGAACAAAGCCAATAAAACTTCTAAAGCCTCAGCCGGTGCCTCTTGTGTCACAGGTGAACCCGGACCCAGAGGGGACGTTTACGATAAAGACATTGATAATGATTTCGAGGAATCGAAACAGCGGAACAAGGACGGTAGAGCTGCCCGAATTCCTGCGGCGGATCGCTTTCTAATGTCGGAACTAGAGCGTCTTGGCGGGAGATGGAAAGTGTCCCACAATACGCATCAAGGATGGTGGACGGTCACAGATAGCAAAAATGTAATGATGGCGAGATCAGGATCCAGAGAAATAGCCGAAGCAATAGCGGTGCTTCCGCTTATTCTCTGTACCTACAGTTCGCTTGCCAATGTTTTTGCGATGACAGAAAAAGAGAGGGAATTTTATCAAGGATCTCGCGAAGGACTTTATTCAGCACGAATGTATCTTGAAGAGAAATCAAATGAAGGAAAAAGTAACACTGACGCTCCTCCAAAGAGGAGGCAAAAAAGGTCAAAAGCCGGATAAGTTAGACACTGTTTTAGAGCATATCATGGATAGAGTGCCGGCGATGTTTACCGACTCTCTGGATAAGAAGAAACCGAGCACCACCACGACGAATTGGAGCTCCTATCACGCGGATTTGCTCGTTGTGTCTTTGAAGCACCTTCGGTGTATTTATCAAGTGGACGTGGAACATCCGACGAAGAAATTTCGCATTTATTATTACGAAGGGAAATCACAGTTTTGTAAGACGCTGGACGAAAAATTTGACGAGAAATTGCTAGTTTAACAGAGCACAAAAATCAAAATAGGAACGGGCGTACTACCTTTTCTGGGCAGTACGCCCTTTTTTTGTCAACTTACTAAAAACTAAATATAATATTATGACTAACACACTTAAAATCAACACTATCACAAACGTACTGGAAAACACCAATTTGAAACTCGCACTCGACACTGTTTATGACGATGCGCACCGGCACGGGTATCAGAAAGCAATGGCTGCTATTGCTGAATTTACCAGCGCACTGTCAACTCCGAGGAATACTGATCCTGAGCCACCGAAGCAAAAAGGTCAGAATCACGGAACGATAAAACCGTCTGCGGTCTCTTCTGACAAGAGAAGGAATACGAACCGCTGGGCTTCCATGGGACTGTCTGTGGGTGATGTTATTTCATTTAGACGTAAGCCACAGATTACAGCCACTCTCGGACAGGACGGTGAGGTTCTCTACCGAGGAAAAAGTTATACTCTGTACGCTTTAACAAAGTATCTTTGCGGCATCAATAATCTTGTCCATCGCCGCACTATCGCTGACGTGACTCAATGGACTTACAATGGGAAGTTGCTTAACACCTTACGGGCAGAATACGACAGGACTAATAACCCAAGGAGTCAGAAAAAAACCAAAAGGCATGCTCCGCATTTTGAGTGGAAAAAACTTGGGATTCCTAATCGAGCAATACTCACTTTTAAGTCTAATCCAAAAGTCAAAGTTAAGGCGAGACACCTTCGCAGTATCGAAGACGATAAAGGGATTATCCATTCGCTGGGAGGCTTTACTCGTAAACTTTACGGAAAAGTAGGCAGTAATTCAGCCTTCAAATGGACCTATAACGGTAAGTGTTTGGGGGGTATGATAAGAGAATATAATGATCTTAATTAGTATTTTTAAAAATGTGAGGATGATTTGGCAAAAACAAAAACAAAATTAAAAGAAGAAAAAACAACGCAGATTTTAGAAACGCAATTATCTAGTATTTATTTGAAAGATTATCCCGACGAGCAGCACTTGCTTACGGCTATTCTGAACGGTTCTATAAACGCGCTTCAATGGCAGATTGATTCCAGAGGAGAGTTCTTTGCGGAGATGCCGATTTGTGCGGGACATATCTATTCTCAACCGCAGATTAAAGGTCCGCGTCCGGCACCCGTGATGGTGATCGGCAAACTCCCAAGACCTGCGGATATTGAGGATGAAGAGAACCCGCAACATATTCGGACGTGCTTTCATACGAATAGTAAAGCCGGGCAGTATTTTCTGGATACGGCGTTGGAGTTTGGGGTTGATCCTGCGAACTGGTATGTGACTTACCTGTTAAAGACGCTTCATCCTGAAGATCCGAATAAGGGGTCTCGCTTGCGAGCCCCTTGGCTCAGAGAATCGTTTCCTATTCTGCAATACGAAATTACGCAGGTCTCCCCTTCGTATATTCTTGTATTCGGAGCAGAGGCGGTGAAGGCGCTTTTTGGGAATCACGCTAAGATCACGAAACTGACTGGCTCGGTGTTGGACTACGAGTATATGGACTATCAGGGACACATCAAAACCGCTAAATGTGTCGCCTGTACCTCCCCCTACGCAGTGACTCGGTCATCGGACGTAGATGAAGAGGCAAAGTACCGCACTGCTTTTCAACTGTTCGCGAGTACGCTCACGGGAACCGCTCAAACAGAGCAGGTAGAGCATTACACGGTAAGAACAATAGAAGAGTGGCGGGAGTTATTAACTCGTATCGAAACAGAGTGCGACGATAAGATACTCGCCATCGACGCTGAATGGAACGGACAGCACCCGCAGAATGAGAACGGGTGGCTGCGTACCATTCAGTTTAGTTGGAAGCCGAACACCGCTGCTGCTCTGGTTGTCAGAGATGTAGAAGGCAAAGACTGCTTTACTCAGGAAGAACTTGAAGAGATTAAGTCGGACTTCTATAATAGACTGTGGATGCAGTATATTATCTGCGGACACTTTCTTGACTCTGATACCGAATGGTTAATAGGGGAAGGGTATGTCCCAAAACTGTGGGATATTCCGTATGTCCCTAAAACAGGGGAGGAATATATCCAGCGAATTAAAGACAAGCAGCCTTGTTTGTTTGATACGGCGATGGCTGCACACGCCTACGAAGAGACTGGAGATCATAGTCTGACAGCTCAGTCTCTGTTAAGGTGTCCCAGCGCTCCAAGATATGATAATGAGATAGGCACCTGGGCGACAGAGTTCTGTAAGGCGAACAAGATTAAGCAAAAAGATTTGGAAGGATACGGACCGTGTCCCGATGAAATCCTGGTGCCTTATGGCTGTTATGACGCGGATGTGACTCGTAGAATTGCGTTGTGGTATATGGAGCGTCTAAATCGTGATGTTTATGGTTTGGATTGTTGGGGTCCGTTTAGTAACTCCATGCAGCAGTGGGCAGTGTTTCTGGAGATGAACTGTACCGGGCTGACAGTGGATCGTGAGAGACTAGACGACCTTATGGATGTCTATTCGTCCAAAGCGGATAACTTGATAGAGAATATCAGAAACCGCTTGGAGTGGCCCCGTTTCAACATCAATAGTCATTACCAGATGAGAGAGGCTCTCTTCGGAGAGAAGTATAATTTTGCAAAGACAGAAGGCTGTTTACGCCCTGTCGGAGCAAAATCGCTAATGCTTACGCCGCTCTATTCGACCAGTAAATTATCGTGGGAGAAGGCGGTGGAGAAGGACGGCGAACTGGCGATACCGACCTCTGATGCCCGAAGCCTTAATATGTTGGCGACGGAGTATTTCAAGCGGTACGCCAAGAGTAATGAATATTGGGACAAGTTTGTTGCCGAGACCCTGACGACACTCCGAAACGCAAAGATATTGAAAAAGGCGCTCTCTTATGTGCTTAAAGATGCGGTAATGAACGAAGCCGGAGAGGAACAAGAGCGAGGACTGTCGGCATTCATCTGCGACGACAATAAACTGAGAACTCACCTTTATTGCACACTGGATAGCGGTCGCGCCGCAAGTGCCCGTCCCGCTCTCCAGAACATCTCCAAAAAGAGAGAAGCTGACTATAAGAAGATTGTCGGTAAAGACTACATCGCTCCGCTCCGCTCTATTCTGAGAGCCCCAGAGGGATGTATGCTTATTGCCGCTGACTTTCTTGGTGCTGAGTTGTTTGCGTGTGCTGTGCTCTCTGACGATGAAGTCATGCTCGACCACGTGCAGCGGAATCAACTGCCGGAAGAGGATGAGAATTTCTACGATATTCACAGTTCTATTGCCGTCACTGCTTTCCGTCTTGATTGTGCTCCGACAAAAAGCGGACTTAAGTCTCTGGACAAACTACACCTACGAGTAGTGGCGAAGGCGGTGATTTTTGGTCTTATGTACGGCAGAGGCGCGGCAGCGATTGCTGATGAAGTCCGTGAGTCCGGTGTGTTTATCACCGTGGAAGAAGCGAGACAGATGATCGACGCAGTGAAAAAGACGTACAGAAAGGCGATGGCGTTTCTGGAAAGCGCAGCGATGGCAGCGTATAGTCCGGGATGGATTGCTGGAGTGTGCGGACGCTATCGGCGCGCCCCCAAGCATGAATATCTTCCTGACGATAAACTGGCAGAGTTGCAGCGTGTCTTTAAGAACTTCTGTGAACAGAACTATGTTGCGGAGGCGATGAGAATGGCACTCACGAACCTATACCATTACCGGTTTGAGCATGACATCTTTTATGAAATTTGTCTTCAGGTTCATGACGAGCTAATTTTGTGCGCTCCGTATGAGTATGTCGAAGAGATTGTGGACAAAGTATTGCCGCTGTGTATGGTCGAAAATACCGCCCTCTACCCCCGGCATCTTAACGGACAGATTGACACCAGCCGAGGTCCTTATAAAATGGGAATTGATGTGGAGGTGTCTTATCGGTATAGTGAAAAAGAGCCTGATTGGAGAAAGATTTGCAGAGAAAATACGAACCCTAAGAAACTATGATTATTACGGACAGAGAAGAAGCCCTTAAATTTTCAGATAATTTTTGTAAAAAAGCCGCAGAGAATAACGGTATCAACGTGATAAGGTGGCTGCGTTTGTGGGTGGTCGTGCCCGCAGAGGTGAATGCTGATACCTTTGATGCAGATACGCACCTATTCTGTGTATTTAGAACTCTCCGAGACCTGCAAGGTTTTCTTGCTGTCCGTGGGTGGACGATTAAGGAAATCCACGAGGTCAAAGAAATCACTGAAAAAGAAGAAGCACAACCGCCTGAAACGAGATCAAAGTCGAGAGAGCTTGCCGAAAAACTGTCAGAGCACTTTTTTGAGACTGGTCAGTTTGCAGGACAAACAAAAGCAGAAACCGCAACACCAGTTAAGAAACGGACAAAGAAAGCAACACAAAAGAAAGCAAAATGGTAACGAAAACAACGAGCGAAAAAGCGAGAAAGAAAATACGAAAGATCGAGCGGAGGTATAACCGCCTGTACAGTAACTTGTACGAAGGGATTGACGATGATACTTATGGAATACTGGTAGAGATGCCGATTGGGTGTTTCACTGAATGCGTGCCGAGGGACAAGACCGGCACGAAAATCCGATGGAATGCCCTGCTGGATGAGTACAGACAGAATTTCCAACACTGCGGAGATGCTTACGGTGTTATCGTTGACCCTGAAGTAATTTATTACGGAATGCGAATCAGTGACTGGGTAAACCTTCGAGAAGCCCTCATCTTTATGATGACGAAATACTGGATCGGTGTGCCAAAGGATTGGGGCGAACGCCCGGTAGCGGTACAGAAGAGATTAGATGAAGCTATAGCAAGAAATACAAAGAAAGCAAAATGAGCATTCTCACCAAAGGACAGATTACGCGCATTAACTCTGTAAAGGAGGGTATTGCGTGCGTAGATGTTAAAATTCTTTACGATGACTTTTTATACCTGGCTTGCCCGTCATATATCGGCAAGATCGTTGAAAGTCTCGTAGACACAACCGCAATTTCACTGGCCTTAGGGAAAATTATTCCGCAATCAATCTGGATAGACTAATTAAAAGAGGGCACTGGTGTGCCCTTATTCTTTTCAAGAAATCAAAATCTAAAACCTTTAACAATAACACTTTATGACGTTATCAAAAACTCCTGTGAGTGCGCAACAGCCGCACTCCCCCTTGCAACGACCGAGCAACATGCCTCAGCCGAAGATTAGAAAGTATGTCCCTCCTGCCTCTCAAAATAATGACGGCGAAGACAGAGGTAATCGATGGGTTCGACCCGAAGCCCTCCAGTATTATGATCCTTTAATTGTAAAGTCAGATTTGTATGCTTTTGCGTGGCTGCCGATGCCGATGTTTAACTCGCAAGACGCTTCGGTGTTTTGTGATACGAGATACGCCGGCGATGAAAGCCAGTTTGATGAGTGGAGCTATTGCACCCCCTTTGTGCGTTTTGCTGGTACGATGAAGCGAAAACTCACCTTCTGTCCTTACTCCGACAACCCGGACAGTAGTGATACCTTTGTCAGCAGTCCGTATGCTGTGGTTCGCAGTTTTATTGACCAGATGAACCACGAGAGAAGTTTTTCAACAGCCAGCCCCTGGTGGAGACTGTTGAACTTTGACCGATCCAAAGGGACCGGCAGTTATTTGAAGCCGATTCAGAAGTATTTTCTGATGCTCGGCGTGATGTTGTACAGCGTAAAGAACACTCTTAACAGAGATGCGAAGAAGTGGCAGGATACGTTTACAAATCATTATGATCCTGCGACTATTGGAAAAGGATTGGTGCCGGGTGAAAAACTGACTCTTCTTGCCGTGAGTTCGCAAATCTGGAATGATCTGACCAAGACGATGAACAACAGAGCATCAGACGGTGATTGGGTTTATCCGAATCCGTGTAATCCTAAGCAGCTGGCTGTGTTCTATGCGTGGAATCATGAGAAGTCGGTGTGTCCCGTGCCGGGGGTAAGTGCCAAGAAAGATATTTCTGGGATGAGCGGTACAGTGGCAGGACTTTTGTATGATCTGAACGGTCGTGAAGTTGCCAGAGAGTTCAAACTGCCTCAGCAGTTTTTGACTCCGAACGGAACTCCGAGTCAGGCGTATTACGATAAGGTGCCGCTCCACGTGGGCGAAACCATCAACTATATGTCTGATTTTCAGATGATGAAAGAGTTGGCACACGCATTCGCTGATGCGAAGGCGATCTTTGATCTTGCGTTTAAGCGGACGCAGTATGAGGAATTTCTTAAAGACCCGGAAATCACGGCAATCTTTGGAGCCACTCCTCAAACGTATGTCTATGACGGAAGTATCTACACGGGGCAGCCGGTGAGTCAGCAGGTCGAATTGCCGTATCAACCGCCGCCGATGGCGCAACAGCACAACGTGCATACTTCCGCGCCAGCTACGATGACTCAGGCACCGAATACGCACACCTACGCGCCGCCGACCGCCACGCTTCCTCAGGCTCCGCCGCAACCAGAAGCGTATCCTGTACCGCCTGCGCCGACCCCTGCACCGCCTCCGCAGAGTAATGCGTTTCCTGATGTCACGACGGCAGTGGCTGCCGCCTCTGATTTGCCGAGCGCTGATGAGGTGTTCGATAACCAGGGTTTTGCAGTGAACGCCGAAGGAACGTTCTATCTTGATGAGAACGGTGCGCCTCAGCAAACCGCCGTTTTCTTGCAGAAGATTGATGCGGCTTCTTGGAACCCGTGATGAGTTGTCACGTTTTAATAGAGACGCACCGCTTCGGCGGTGTTTCTCTTTGCTAAATTAACGAATGGAAGGCGCAGATTCCAGACGAGGAAGGATTCCTCGCAAAAGCGGGTGCTGCTGCGCGATTTGTTATAACAACTTTTTTGAAAATTATTATGAAGAAATCTACATCATTACAATCTGAAATTTCGAGAGCTTGGAAACTTCACTTAGAAGGATTCACTAAGGATGAAATCGCAACAGTACTTAAACGAAGCCTTCGATGGGTACAAGTTGCGATAAAAAATCAGCGTGAGAAGTATCCGGCAAACACAGAGAAAAAAGCGATAGAGACTCTTATTAAAGAACTCGGTAGCAGAAAACTCACCCCAAAGTCCATTAGTCAGCGTATTAAAGCGGTGTTCAAGGTCGCGATTAAGCCGGAGTGCATCGAAGCGATGATTAACGGCAAGAAATGCAGTAACAAAGCGTGTAATAAAAAAGCTGCTAAGAAAACTACTAAGAAAGTCGCTAAGAAAGCGACGAAGAAGACAGCGAAATGCACCAAGAAATCTTGTTCCACTTCTGCGCCTTCTGCAAAGTGTACCAAGAAATCCTGTAAGAAAGCCGCAAAGCGATGCCCCAAAGGTGTCCGTGCCAAAGCACCGGCGAACAAAGTGGGAGTGACTTCGGCAGAAAACAAAGAAGTTTTCTTGAAAGAGGTACTGAAAGCACGTATCGCGGAAAGAAAACAGCAAGATATTGAAAAACACGCAGAGCACCTCTTTAAGATACTTGAAAGTCTGGGATGCAAATCCCCGCCGGCACGAGTAGAGAAAAGGCTCATCGTCTTAGACACCGAAGGACTGCAAGAAGCCGTCGATCTTTTGATGCATTTACCTCTTGAACAGAGACGAGTGGTTGCAAGAAAAATCTACGGTTAAAAATAGAAATTTTTGAGGGGTTGGTCGGCTGACCGACCCCTCCCTTCTCACAGACCCTCTAGGAGCGCACAGGAGCCTCCCTGTGCGATTTTATGGGGTCTCTGGTACTTTTAGTCCATTTTCCTCCAAAACGCCGTAGCGTCGCGCTACGGACGTTTAACGGGAAATGGGCAATTTTTGTAAAAAAAAAAGGCAAACTTAACCATGACAGACGACAAATTAAATTTACTTTTCCAGGCAGCCATCAGCGATCTGGAAAATTGGAGAATATTTACCAGCCAGATTACGCAACCCTATCTGCTCTACCGACGAGATTTGGTGATCGCGTATGAGTCGGTAGCTGCCTCTGTTGCGACCATTGGAACAGTACCCAGTGTTGATGGGCTCATCCACTCAATCAGAGAAAGATTGACCAACAGCTTTAACGCAGGTTCCGCAGAATTAGAGACGCAGGAGTGGGTCACGCTGTGTAAACTGATACAGCAGAGTCGCTCCGTAGCACTCAGTTCGCAAGAAATTAGCCAATGGAGCGGAGAGTACATCTCTGAATTATTGCGCTATGAACTGGCGGAGGGTCTCAGTGAAGTACCTTCCACCGATCTTAAACAATGGCTTGAAAAATACACAGATAGTTTAGGGCGGGCTACAGCCGCTCATCAGATTACGGATGACGATCTCAATCCGATGTCAGAAAGTCAAATAAGCAATCGCCGCAAAGTGATTAACTTTACTCCGACAGAAATATCCTTTATCGATAAATACATTGGAGGTTTTGCCGGCAGAGAAATGTATTCGTATGTAGGAGTCACCGGCGGGGCGAAAACAAGTGTCGCCGTACAACTCGCAACAAACTTTGCCGTTATCTTGGACGACAGGCACAGAGCCGGTCTTCGCAAAAAGCCATTAGGGAAAATCTACTATGTCACCACAGAGGACGGAATGGATAAGATCTTTAATCGAATGGTGTCGTGCATGGGCAAAGTGCCGTTAGCAAAAATCAGCGGAAAAAGTGTGGAACCTAAAACAACCGTTGTTACCTCTTCTGCCAGAGATAAAGAAATCTGTAATCAATATTTCGGAGGAACGTTGTTTGGGGAGGTAGAGAGAGAAATTATGGCACAGGAACGGATAACAAGAAACATAAGAATCATCGACCTCACAAAAGCATCAATACGCGCAACAGCAGCAGATCCGTTAGATGTCGTCCGAATGATGATTGACCGGTCTCTAGAATCAGACAAACAAAAAGGTTTAGATTCTTACTGTGCGTTAGTGATCATTGATCACACAGCCGATGTCATTCTCGACAAGTTGGCGATAGGCTCCAGAAATGATAATCTGTGGACAGTAACAACACAAGTACCTAAAAAAATCAGAGACGAGATCGCGTATAGGTATGAGTGTCCTGTTTGGGTGGTGCATCAATCTAACGGCGATGGTAACAGAAAAAAAGTGGGACAAGTTTTAGATCACACAAACGCGATGGGTAGCGGATCGTGGGCGATGCACTTTGTAGCCTGTTTTAATGTTAATACTCTGGAAGCAGAAACGATGACTTGTACACTCACTTGTTCGAAAGCCAGAGAAAATAAAAAAATGGGACCTACACACTTACAACTTGTAGGAGACATCGGAACCATGACAGAAGTTGAAAAATTAAAAACAGACGAAACAGAGAAAAAAGACAAGGATGTTTATAAGACAAAAAAGAAAATTATAAATTTGAAAAATAAAAAATCAGAAGACAGTGATGCACAGTTATTAGACAATTAGAAAAACTGTGAAAAAAGACCAGAGTCGAAAGTGAGAAATTTGAAAAACAAAAAATCAGAGAACAATACACAGTTATCAAAAAATAAAAAAACTGTGAGAAAAAAATCTTTTACGATTTTTGAGCGATTCCCGCCAGGGAATTGTCGAAAAAATCGTTTTTTATTTAAGTTATAATATTCTAGTTATGGAATTTTTTTCGCGTCGCAACTCTTTCTCTGGAAAGATGTTACAAAATGGGCTACCCACCCCTGGTGGACGCTTACCCACCCCTGGTGGACGTTTTTCGTCCCCACCTCTGGTGGACGTTTTGGTATTTCAGGGCATTTTTAGGGCTGTTTTACTGCAACTCTTGTGCCAATGAGAGAGTTTTTTCGCGTTATTTTAGACGATTTTTTGTCCACTTTTGGAGGATTTTTTGTTCCCTACCCCTGGTGGACGTTTTGTATTTTTGGCACTTTTCTAGCAATTTTTGTGCCAATTTAGATGATTTTTAGTGCCCTTTTTGGGCGTTTTTTGTACCTTTTTGGAGGATAATTATGCGTGAAAATTTGAAGTTAGAGTCGGCCATCAGGGAGTGTTTTCCGATAGCGAGTTCCGTGTCGGCACATTCACTTTCTGTCGTGAAAAGTGATGAGGAAATTGCAAAAGAAAAGCCGCCTATTAAACTGCGTTACGGAGGGAAAGAAATCGAGATTAAGAATGTTGACGATGTGACAACCTTCGTAGGGTTATCCACGAAGAAGCTTTTTGATTATATGTTGTTGCTTCTGACAAAGTATAACAACAACAGCGGTGACTGGTTGAACAATGTGGTGACATTTACATTGCAGGATTATTTTCGAATAATGGGTCTTAAAAATACCCGGCAAAATCGCCACAAGTATTTCGACATTATTCGTGAAGACTTGATGCGTTTGGGCACTCTGGTAATAACTGAAGGCTACAGGGAGTCTTATGGTCTTGTGGATGCTCAAGCGATTATAAAGTCGGGCGGCGAGGAAGCTACTAAAACAGAGGTACTTAAAGGAGTGGGCTGCTTTAAGGTTGATCTTAAATACGAATTGTTGAAACACCTGTCTAAGGGCAAATACATTATTTCTTTCTTTAGCGATTTATTAAAACTTGTTGGTCAGAGTGAGAATGCTTACGCTCTTGCAAAACGAATGTTATTGCATTACGGTCAGAACAGAACAAGCTCTAACCGTAATAAATTAAAAGTAAGGACGCTGTTACATTGCTGTCCTGAGACTGGGGATCCTGATCGCAGAGATCATGTTAGGGCTCGGTTTGAAAAATCGCTTGACGTGTTGGCGAGTTATTCGGTAGATAGTGATGGAGTTCGTGTATCGCCCTTGATTAAGTGGGGATATATTTATCACGGAGAGTATTTTACGGCTCAAGAACTTCACGAGAAGCGAGTAGCCTATGATGATTGGGAAGAATTGAACATTCACTTTGAACTTCTGGGTTATACAGATAAACATTGGGCAGATCGTGAAAAATTAGATTCAGCGCATAGACTACTAACTGTGGAGGTGTTAAGTGCCGAGGATGAAGAAGGAAGCGGACATAACCGCGCCGAATGAATATATGCTGCGGCTCTTGGGCGACATCCCTCTTGATGAGGTTGCTGGTGTTGCTCTGGAGTCGGCGGCGGCAATACAATTTTGTAATGCGATAGGGCTTTCCGCGAGTGAGCAGAAGACTTTTATGACAGACAAAAAGACATTGACATTTGAAGCACTTGAACAGTATGTGCCGATTGATGTCCGTCTGTCAGACGAGTATTCTGTGACCCTGCAAGAAGTGTTTGAGATGCCGGAGAGTACGTTTGACAGTCTGTATGTTGTCTATAAAAACTTGATTAAGGATTGTAAGGCGGATGTAGCCGTTGCTATCTTTGATAATAGAAGTTCGGGAAAGTATAGAGGGCTCGCGATTATGCGGGCGGATTGGTTACGTATTGAAAATGTGCAGAATACCTGTGTTGTGCGGCGTAATGTAAAAAGGCAAATTACTTTGATTGCGGGCCGTCCGATAGACATTTTTACGGCGCTGCGAAAAAGTCGAATTTTACGGGCAGCGTGGCGCATTAGACTTGATAACACCATTGACGAGGATGATAACAATTGCGAGTTTGAAGAGTAAGCATAAAGAGATCTTTTGGCGAACGTGGGCGCAGGAATGTATGTGGTGCGGACGTATCGCAGAGAAGGATTACGCTGCTCGTAGGAATTGGGTGAAGAAGAGCTACGCAAAAACACTGGAGAAGTTGGCGGGGAGATATTCGGAGGATCAAGCGGAATATTTCATACGGGCACAGTTCAACTTTGACCCCGGACACGGATTTGCGATGAAGGGACCCTTGAACTTTACACATCTTGTCGGAGAAAAAAAGCATGAAATTTATGACCTCTATTTGAAGACAAGAGATGAATACACGGCTAATCGTGAGCGAACTATATCGAAAATATATGAGGCGTGGCTGAGCCGGCAGAATAATAGCGATAAGGTAGAAGTCGTGTCCAGCACTGCCGACCCTGTTGCCCAGTATTTAGTATGTGTTAAAAAATATAGAGAAAGAATTCCTGTGTATGATGATGTTGTGGGGCTTATGGTGAGGACCGCGAGGGAATGTATCTATTGGCCTGGACTGCGACAATTGTCCTATTTCAGTGAACCTCACTCATGTTTTGAGGTGTTGTTTACCAAGATCCAAGGATATAAAGATGAAATTTACAATCAAAAACAATAAAATGGCTAGGTTTATAGCGCTGACAGATGTACATGACACCAAGAGGTGGTATAGGGCGAAAACTATTACGAAGGTGGGACCGCTCGAACGTATGAATGGGTTTACCGTGGAGTTTTTGCAAGAATGTGGACTGAACTCTTGTGTTCGTTTTAAAAATTGGGATATTTTAGCTGTCAAAGAGGAAGTTGATGAAATCATGGAGAATATACAGCGATGACAAAAGAAGAACTGGCAAAAAGACTAAACGGAACTACTTTCTGGGCTACCGTAGAGGATCTAGGCAAAAAAGCAGAGGATAACGGGCTTGTGATCGCGGTCGTTAATGACGCGGATAACACGCTCTATTTATTCGGTGCGATTGAGGGTAGCGTCCGTGTGTATGTGGATGAAACGGAGGGACCTTTTGTCTACCGTCTTGGCGAGAACGGTCTGATATTGAGTGAGTGCGATAACGAGGACTGCCCCTATTTTAAGGACGAGATAAAAGCCAGAAACAACGAAGAGACGATTGTCGATCTCACGGTTTACTATTCAGGCAGCGGACTAGATGAGGAGGCGGACGTAGAGTTAGGTTATCCCTTATGGTACGTTGAGGCTGAGGCTGACTGTGCCCGCTGGAACTTTATTGTGCAATCAGATGACAAAGTGGGGGTAGTCGTATGTTCTGGTGTTGTCTTTGACGCTAAGAAAACATTTAACGGATAAATTAAAACACGAAAAAATTATGCTACTCAAAAATGGAAAAATAATCAGTGCTGCGATGGGCGAGCCTTTCGCACTGGCACGAGGTTACTATTCTTTGGAATTCGATGGGCGGTCAAATTCCTATTATCTTTCGACACACGACGGGTTTAATCTGCCGAAAAAGCTTTACGGATTTGAGGAGATTCAACAGGACTGCGCAAGATGGTTAGGTGCCTTTGAGAGATCGCACAAGAACATCGGCGTGTCGTTGGTCGGCATCAAAGGATCCGGCAAAACCGTTACTTCGCAATATCTGTGTTCCATCGCCAATAAGCCTGTAATCGTCATTTCAAAGTTAGTCGTTAGCACCGAGGCGTTTCTAAACTTTATGTCGCAGCCGGAATTGAAAGATTCAATCGTTTTCATTGACGAATTTGAAAAAACTTTTGGTAAACAAGGTAAGAATGATGATTTCATCAATCAGGACGAAGAATCGATACTTCCTCTGTTACAGCTGATGGACGGTAATTATGCCACTCGATTTCTGTTTTTGTTGACCTCTAATAGACCTTTGAATGATTTGTTGAAGAACAGATTGGGGCGCATTCGGTATCGTAAAGTCTATGAGTCCCTGTCGGAGAAGGCTGTAACGGAGTATTTCAAGTGTAATTTGGTGTCCGCGCGCAAAAAAGATGCTAAGGAAGCAGTTAAGCTTATAAGCGCTCTGGGATTTGCGACCTATGACCTTTTGACGCATTTTACCGATGAGCTTAACCATACTACGTGTGATCTGTTGACGTGTTTGAACTCCTTAAATATTGAACCGGAAACCACGCTTTATGATATTGCTGTGCGGGAGGTGACTTCTAGTGAGTGGTTTGAGTGTTTTCCTCAGCACGTTAACTTAGATTTTGGTAAGACGTTTCAGCTAGATACCTACAGATATAATAAGAGGACTGGAGAGTCGATTCCGGAGGATGTGCAACTGAATTGTATGAAGATTCCTCTGCAAGAACTTACGTTCGTAGATAAAGAACGCACTAAGGCTCAGTTTGGTAAATATCTGATTCGCTTCACTAAGTCGAAGACAGATAGCGTTGATTTTGGTGTTTATCGGATGTAAATGATATGGCTGTTACTTCTGGAGACTGGTCTATATCGAGATACCCTGAATTTCCTCATGTAGTTGTGAGGCGTAGAGCAGACGGTCGTGAAGACGCATTGGCGGTGGTGTTGGATAAAGAGGTGCCGAATGAGGAGGCACTGCTCAATGCTCAGTTAATGGCGGACTCAAAGAAACTTTTGGAGATCGTGGAGAAGTTCTTCAATAATGTTGACCGTGTGGGACTTTTAGGGTTTCCTTGTTCTACCAATGGTGCCGTGTGCTCATCGCCGAGAGATAGAAAAAAGAATAATTGCCCGGATGATTGCTACTGGGAGAAAGCACGAAATTTAATCCATAAATACCGTGATGAATAAACAAATCTTGGATAACTTGGACAGCGTTTATGACAGCGTTCAGATAATTACTCATCATTTATACCAACTTCGACAGTTGGGCTGCGATTGTCAACTAGCACAGAAAGAAGGAGAGATCGGGATCCAGTTGGACTCATTTATGATGAATATTCCGGTAGGGCGTATTTTCTCTGCTCCGATAGTGTCAGAGTCGAAGGTTTCGCCGCTTCTGCCAGAAGAAGTAAAACTCAAAGAAACGATTCAGGATGATGCCGGGTTAATCGAGGAATTCATGAGGAAGTACAGGGAGAGTGAAAAGATTTATAGAGGTTTAAATGGCGAGATTCTCCGTGGAGATCCATTTGCAACTAAAACTTTCGGTAAAATAACCAGCCAATGACGGACTTGTTCAGTGCTGTTTTCGGTAAAGATCGGCATAATCTGTTCCAGTCGCAGACATTAACTGAGCGGTGGATCACGCTACCTAATAGTAGCAATAAGGAGCAGATTTGTTTATCCGTGAATCGGATAAGACTTATAGAGTCGGATGGCGCGACGCATTGCCTTGTTCATTATGATAATGGTCATCAGACTACAGTATATGTGGTGGAGTTGCCGATGGAAACAGTCAAAAAGCGGATATTTGAGCCTAAAGAATAGTCGTTTTTGTTTACGCAGTCTACCTAGTTTGCTATTTCTAAAATTTCACTATCCCCCCGGATTGACACCTGAATCATTCGTTGATATACTTCCAAGTTGAAATTTCAACTCTTACAAAAAGGAATTCTATGTCAAAGAAGATTGACGGGCAATTGAAGATTTTCGAGCAATTACCCACAGCGTATCAGGCTCTGTTGCATGACTTGGAGGAGGCGGACATCGCCCTCCTGTCGAAGCACTTTCCGAAGTTCAACAGTGCCCGTGAGTTCTCCAACCTGGTAGAACTCGGTATTGATGTCGCCGAACGGCGTAAGGAACTGGAGCAGCTCATCGAGGAGACGAAGGACTTAGAGGAGGACGAGAAGGTTACAGGTTACGGTGTCCGTATCGTGGGTACCTTCTCTACGATTCTGGGAATACCGGAGTCCACCATCAACCACGTAACCCGGTCGGTAGAGATTATGGGGGGTGATTACCTCCGCGATGTGGCGGCAAAGGCGACGGAGCAGGGGCTGAAACTCACCTACTCGCATATCCGCGAGTTAAACCGGTTGGACAGTCCTGACTGGAAAGCCGAGCGGCTGGAGATCATTGGTCAGATTTTCACCGGTGAGATTGTGACTCACCGTGAGGTAAAGGCAGCCGTAGATAACTTGCTCGGCACGGTTCGTACGGCGAATGTGCAGTATGTTGCGAGCGATGACAGTGAGGACGAGGACAAGGCGTTGGCGAGAGCTGATAAGCGGTCAGCAAAGGACGAAGATGCGTTGGACGACATTTCGACGGAGTCCGACATTGAGCGTCTCTGCGTGGGCGTGGTGGATCTCGTCGGGCAGGTGGAACGTAAGTTCGATAAACTCGAAGAGAAACTCCGGGCGTGGCGTGATGATGTCAGTGCAGAGGTTCTTCAAGAGCTCTGCACGGACAGTCTCGATGCTGCCAGCCGGGTACTGAGCGACTTTGCCGTAAAGGTCAAAGATGTCAGTATTCTGTTGGAAGAGGCAATGAACACAGCCTCGGCGATTACAGCGGAAGTATGATTTAACGAAAGGTCAATCCGCTACTGGGCAGCGGGTTTTTTCATTCAAATAAAAAATGCAAAAATCTGAAAATAACAAAACAAAAGAGAAAACATTTTTAACGCTGACCCGCTCTATCGGGGAGCGAATTTTTGTGGGAGATGATATTGAAATAGTATTAACGGATGTTGACTGTAAGAGAGGTAACGCAAGGATAAGTATTGCGGCTCCCCCTGATGTCCGCATCTTACGAGATGACGCTAAAAAATTAACAAAAAGTTGACAGATGGTAACACGATATAAACCTGACGGTACAAACGGACCGTATTATAATCCTGCTGATTCGATAATAGCAGTTTTTCCGATGGCGGTGAAAATCGCCGCTTATTCACTTAATAGCCCAGATAACAGAGAGTTTTTGTACTCTCTGGGAGCGACAAAAGAAGGACTGGCTGCTGCGTTAGCCTACTATGAGAAGTATTTTGATAACCTTTTAGAGTGCAAGTCGAAAGACGATCCGTTTGAAGCATTTCAAGATGCCGGTTTGCCGGCAAGTGATCTCTCTTTTCTGTTATTCCAGAGTTGGGTCACGGCGTCCTTAATGTCTTCGTACCACGAAATTTTAGTCGATTTCGGCGGAGAAATGAGAGAGTGGCGTGAGTCGTATATTTCTAACGCAAAGGAGTATATCGGTGAGCACAAAGACGGTAAAGATGCTTCTGAAGAAACTAATTGACGAGACGAATAGCGATAAGATCAAATGGTCAGATTATGCCAGCAGTCGCTATGGCTACTGGTCTGAGCGTCAGGCGCAGAACGATACGCCTGATCTGGACGAATTAGCGATAGTTTTTCACTGCGATCATTTTCCAGCATTTCCTGGTCTTGAATTACGCGTGTCTGGAACACTGGTGTCAGATTCTTGGTGGAGTCTTCGCACACTTAATACGGCGATTAAGCGTCAGGACGAACGTCGAGAGGCGATTAAAATAGGTTTTGTTACAGATCGCGCTCTTGACTGTATTGTAAAATAATTTTAATGTGGTGAGTAGCTCAGTTGGTTAGAGCGTTGCGTTGTGGCCGCAAAGGTCGTGGGTTCGATTCCCATCTCTCCACCGTTTTTATTGAAAGGAGCGTTTTCATGCTTATTGTCGCAGCCTCTGATTTACACGGTTCGTCGGTTGCTCTGTCAAAAGTAAGCGGCACTGCTCGTGATATTGGAGCGGATGTCATTCTTCTTGCCGGAGATATTACGGTGCATCATATTTATAACGAGTTTATTTTGCTGCTTCATAAAGCAGCCGCTCACGCGAAGTGTCCGGTCATTTTCACGCTTGGAAATCATGATACTCTCCAACCAGAAAAGTATTTTCCAGAGTCTATTGAATACATAAACGGAACAAAACCTCTCACGAGAAAATCTGTTGTGTGTTTGGTTGAGCAATCAATTGAGTACAAAGGCGTTAAATTTTGGGGATCTCCTTACACAAATACGTTTGGCAAGTGGTATTGGATGCGTAATCCGGCGGAGATGAAGTTCGAGATTCCTGAGGATACGGATGTCGCGATTTGTCATTCGCCGCCCTTTGGTTATGGAGACAGTGTTAGAGACGCAACGAGAGTCGGCAGCGAAGCACTTACGTTGGCAATACAGAACACTCCAAACTTAGAGCTGGTTGTATTTGGTCATGTACACGAAAATGGAGGTTGGAGGGGACAACTTGGTAATACCCATCTTTGTAATGTGTCAATGACGAAAGATCAGAATGATTTTGGAATAAATTATGAGGCTTTGCTCTGTGCAAAGCTGGATTAGCGTGAAATCAAAGAGGAGAAGTAGCGATGAGTTTGAACATTTGTTATTTTAATGTCGCAAATCCAGTAGGAAAATTCAAAGAGGGTAAAGTCTTTATTTTGTATGGAGAAGGTTCGCAGTTTGAATATTCTAGGTTAACGGCGAATGCTATTCTTCATAAGGCGGGCATTGTGGCTATAGCTCATGGACTGGATGTTACGAAGGAAGGTGGTAAGGCAGTGATCGTGTATGCGACGCGAGAGGCGTGTGAGCCTTTCGGCGGGTGGATACAGGGCAAGACTCTCGATGAGGTTTTTCCTGATGAAAGTGAAGAGGGCGGTAGGCGTGTGAATTTGATTAATGTTGACGGTGCCGACTATATTAGAGACGATAAGAATTGTATCGCAGGTGATGACCTTAAGGGTGTGCCTTCTATAGAGCTTAGTATTTTTGAGAAACTCGTATCTGCTGGTCTTCCGCCGGATGTGGTTCATCAGTTATTAAACTGTGGATCTTCTAGTTTGACAGATGAGCAGTGGGAGATTTTCGTGAGCACGTGTAGGTCTCACGGATTTGACGAGCTGAAGCGTGAAATATTGACTAAAAAACAAAAATGAACAACAAACAACTAGAAAAATTGTGCAAAGGTAATCTTGCGGAGAACTGCGTTGAAACTATTGGTCTGTACGCTTCGGCGGCATACTGTCTCAATCAGAAACTCAAAGACGGGTACATTATTACGTATTTGGCGGATGACGGTAACACACGATTAGCCGGACATTTTTCAACGGACGCTTATATAAGCGGTGAGACATCGCTTTACGCTCACAGTCGCGGAGGCGCGTACCGGGTAGATAAAATCATCAGCGTTGTTAAAGACAGCAATTTGGCAGATGAGACGGTGTGGGCTGCGAATATTGACTGTGGGTGCACGAGTTACATGTGTAATCTGCGGTTATTCTCTAGTCGAGAGAGGGCGGTCGAGTGGGTCGAGGCTGTTATACAGACGATTGATAAAAAATGGAAACATAAGACATCGAAAAAGGAGAGTTGGGAGCGGTGGATCGGCACTGCACCAGGAGAGGTGGATGATGTTGCGTATGTGATGCCGATTAGAGTGGACGAGGGTGATGAACCCGTAGGACTTTACGTTGCTGGAAAACGCAAATAAATATGCCCACTGATACGAATCTCTCTGCGAACTATAATGAAGAGACAAATCAGTTTGACACAGAAGATAGTAACGACACCAGCCAAAGGCGGCTCGCCATCGTTACTCGTATTAAAGCAGTTAAGCCGATAGACGGCGCTGACCGTATTGAGTGTGTGACATTTCAAGACAACGGTTGGCAATGTGTTGCAGGGAAAGGCGAATTTAAGGTCGGCCATCTGTGTGTTTTCTTTGAGATTGACGCATTTTTGCCGAAGGACGAACGCTATTCTGTTCTGGAGGGAAGATGCAACAAGACGATGAAAGGGGTGGAAGGTTATCGCCTGAAGTCTGCTCGTTTCAAAAGTTGCATCAGCCAGGGTTTGGCACTTCCTTTGAGTGCTTTTCCGGAGATTGATCCGCTTACTGCGACGAATACGGATGTTACGGAAGCTCTCGGTGTTAAACTTTATCAACTTCCTGTCATCGGCGGAAAGTTTGGTTTCAACATCGGTCGTCCTCTCGCAGGGTTCCCGCACTTCGTGAAAAAGACGGATCAGGAAAGGTTACAAGGATTTGGCACGCGTCAAATTCTCGACTTCTTTCGGGATGTCTGGGAGAAGACGGAGAAGTTGGACGGTACCAGTATTACGCTGTACTGTCAGCGGATAAAAGAGCGGCTTATCGGCGGCGTTATTCCCTTCGCAGTGTCTTATAAGTTCGGTGTATGTTCCCGTAATCTGGAACTCAAGCAATCTGGGAAAGAGACTGTTGAGTACACGCGGTGGATCGGCGGCGACAATGAGCCTCTGAAAGACGGAGAGCTCTTTGTTCAAGATGATGAGGGTAACATTGCAAAAAGTGAATGCGGAACTTATTGTAAAGTCAAAGGTGCGAAGGAAACAGAAGTAAACAGCATTTACTGGGACATGGCACGAAAGTATCATATCCAGGAACGTTTGGAACAGTTCTGTAAGGAGAATGACCGGCAGTTGGCATTGCAGGGTGAGATTGTGGGGGTCGGCATACAGAAGAATCCTCTAAACTTGCCGGACAACCAGTTATTCGTCTTTGATATTTGGGACATTGACCTTCAGCGATACGTTCCCTCTTCGGAGCGGCGTAATATTCTTAACAGTTTAAACGAGTACGAGACGGAATCTCCGAAGATTCAGAGCGTTCCTGTTTTAGACTATGATCGGATTTCTCCGACATGGTCGCATATTCAGGCAGCGTATCGGTATCTTGAGTCTCTGGACGAGGACTTATACGAAAGTGAAGTTCCTGTCTGGGAGAGGTTTTTAAGTCATCTCGTTGGCGGTGTTGTGGAAGACTTGGTGAAAGACGCTGATGGGGAGACCTTCAACGGTCGAGCCAATAGGGAAGGCATTGTTTATAAATCTACGCAAGACGCGATGCGAAGTTTCAAAGTAATCAGTAACTCGCATTTGCTGTCTCTCAAAGAGTAGTTTAAGATCGCAGGTCGTGACCCGGCAAAAGCCGGGCACGCCCTTTGCGTCAGGCTAAAATCTAACCTAATGGATTTATACGATGGTTTTCACTGCGCAAATTGGGCATCAAGACATTAAGAAATATTTTAAGCACATGGACGATGTCTTTACGCTAGGTGCCGCTCCTGAACTTATCACTTCGGGTGTTTATCCAAACGCAAAGGAATATGCGGAGTCGTGCGGAGCCTATAAAGCTTACTTCAAGTATTTGCATAGACGTATTAAGCCGCTTTATGAGGACTTTTCAGACTGTAGCCGTGTCCATGTCTATTGCGTGGGCGACGGTCGAAGTCCGCGAACAGGAACAATGTTTGCTCTTAGATCGCCGTATCGGGTGTTCAGTATAGACCCGAACATGAATACGGACAAGTATGTCCATGTCTTTTATCCCCGGTCGCAAAGGTCTATGACGGAGTGGTCCGGTCAGCGAGTGTTCGGAACTCATGTGCAGGTTAGCGTCGAGAGATTGACATGTCATAAAACCAAGATAGAGCAGTTTAAGCAAGACATTATTCCTGATGTTGCTGTGATTGTGGGTGTGCACTGTCATGTTAATTTAGAGACCATACTGAAATCAATCAAGGCTTATAAACATTTGTACGCTATTATGATGCCTTGCTGCATGAAGTTGGTCAGTGAAGAGCAGCGTAAGTGGATCATTCACGAGTATCATGACGAGGGAATTCCTAGTCCGCACAATAAGATTTATATCCTAGACCTACCTTATAACCGATTGAGAGACAATGACTGACATTATATTAACAGGTAAAGCCCTATCGTTAAAGGAGAGCCGATATTTTCACTTTCATCCGGAAGCATCGGCTGTGCAGATGGCGAATTATTTGACGGAGAATGGTTTCTACGCCAAGGCGCTAAGTAAAGACGAAGTAGAGTTAGAGTATTTGGACGATTACGATAACAGGCAGGCGATTCTTTTAGAGAGAGGGGATTCTTGGCTGCCTGATTTTTGTGACGAGGGTTTTACACCGGACGAATTTGAACGAAGTTTTAGGAGGGTCGATGACCGAAAAATTTAGAGTATATCACGTGACTGGCGGTAAAAATTGGGTGACTGTCTCGTCGCAAATGGTGGAGAAATGCGAGGGCGGTGTGATGACAGCGACCGGAGCGGTGGTACCGCCAAGCGGGTACATGCTGACCAAAGAAAAAGCCTTTGTTTCTGCTAGAAATAAGGCAGAGAGGATGAAGGAAAAGTGGCGGGAGAAGATCAAGCGGTGCGAGGAGTCTATTGAATCTGTAAGTCACATTTTAGCGCGGAGCATGTTAAAGGTGGAGGCGGAAGAAAATGAAGGACAATTATAGACATACCTGTATTATTGATTATGATGTCGTTGAAGGGTATGTCGTTGCGAAACATGTTCCTCGCGGCTATCGGTTTATCGAAGCGTACTACAGTAATAAGGACGGCATGTATTTCGCTAAAGGTCCGAGCGGTCCCATTGTGGCGGATATTAAGACATTCGTAGCCGCCGCAAAAGCACTAGCGCGTATAGGTACGATGACGGACCTTAATGACGAAAGCGTAGATAACAGAGAGGAGATTGCCGACTGGTGCAGGCAGTTTCCGGACGTTAATATACAGCCGGAAACAGACATTGTTTTGGCGGGTAATATTCAGTATGGGAAGCAATATTTTGAGTATTATACACCGCCAAACGTGGAAGTTATCGAAACAGATTCGAGCATGTGTGATCCGGACATAGTTAAACGTGTTTTAGCGGCTCAATTTTTATACGGAGTTTCTTCTGCCAAGGAGGCTGCTAGTGAGTGACACAGTAAAAATCTACATTACGAAAAGTTGGCGTATTTGGGGTATCCGGGAGAGGGAAGCGAAGCTGGTTTATGACAGTGCAATGCTCAGTGTGTTCGGCGATGCGTGTCGCGGTCTAATGGCGGTGCAAGATGGCTCCGGCTCGAATGTTTACTACGCTAAATGCAGTTACTCTCTGACAAAAAAAGATGCGTTTAAGCGCATTAAGGGTCAGGCAAATAGAATGCTCACCGCTCGCAAGAAAAAGATGATCGCATTGCAGGAGGAAATAAATAAACTCGAAGAAGAAGTAGAAAAGTGGCGGAAGTGGGGCGACGATGACGACTAAAAACAGAGTAACGATTTATACCACAGTGCATTGGAGTGTCTTCGGTATACAAGAAATTGAAGCCGAGATTGACGAGAACGGCTATGCCGTCGCGGTAGGCGAGGCGCGTGTCTTTGGCGGCTATTACAAAAGTCAGTATTGCCTGACTAAAGAGAAAGCAGTGCAAAAAGTATCGCGTGCGATAGCCAGGGCGATTAAGACTACGGAAGAAAAGCTAGAGGAGAGTAAAAACAGGCTGGTGATGTTAAACCGTCGAAAAGCCGAAATTGAGGCTTATGGCGGCGAATAAATAACATAAAAGGAGGAGTTATGCCAATAACCTATCATAAAGGGGATCTCTTTGAGAATCTCAGAGACGGAGATGTGATTGTACATGTGGTTTCAAACGTGCCGGTATTTGAAGCTGGCTTTGCCGCGGGGATGAATCGATGGGATCCGATGATCCGGGGTTTGTTCTTTGATTGGTTGGCGAACATTCCAGCGGCTCAATTTGAAGGGCGGTCGAATACTGACGGCTGGCCTCCGAAGGCTGGCGATATTCAGATACTTCGTCCGACGGATCAATTGGTCCCTTTAATCGGTAACGATTATCGTACAGTGTAAAAACTGAAGCAGGAGAATTGCTGGAACCCCCTAAAGCTTTTAGTACCTTCGCGGTAACAATCTAAAAGATGCAACAATGGGCAATCAGCAGCCGAGCCTTACAAAGTAAGGAAGGTTCAACGACTATCTCACGAAGTGAGAGTACACTCAAGCGAGTGGAAGTACCTGCCTCCTTCGATAGAAGGATGAAGATATAGTCTGGTCTCTAGGGAAACTTAGAGGAGTTTTGAGTGATTTGGTATTTACTCAGAACCGGTAAGAATTAGCGACTCTTATTGAACACTTCAAATTAAATTTGTTTCAAAATGGAAATTTTGGTTTAATTTCGTAAAGGCTATAAGATATAATATAGCCTATGGAGATCACAAAAACTCTAACACTCAGACTTTTGTTCACAGAAGAGCAGGCTAATATGGCTAAGCAACACGCCGACGCTAAAAGAGCTTGCTACAATTGGGCGTTAAAAGAATCTATGTCAGAGTTTGAGAACGCAGGAAAGAGACCTTCTCAGGCTGAGCTGAGTCGGAGATTAACTGTTTTGAAAAATACGGCTACTGCTCCTTGGTGGACGAAAGTTGCAAGAGCGACATTGACCGTCGCAATTACAGACTTAGATCAGGCGTATCAGAGATTTTTCAGAGTCCAAAAGGAAGGAGTTAAATTTACAGACAAAGTCAAACAGAAAGCTGCGAGACAGAAGCGTAAATTAACACCTTACGACATGAAAGGTCATCCAAAGTTTAAGAAGCGAGAGAATGATCGACTGAGTTTCTATGCTCGTTATGATAGGTTAGCTATCCGGGGAAACACTCTTTGCCTAGAAACTATAGGCAGAGTCTCTTTCAGATCATCCATAGAAATACCTTCAGAGTCCAAAGTTAGCAATCCGCGAGCGGTGTACATTAATGGGAAGTGGTTACTTCGAGTTGGTGTTACATTTCAGCAACAAGAGATAGATCTCAACGATTGTGAAATGGGCGTAGATGTAGGTATTGATAATTTAGCAGCGGTGAATTTTGGAGAAATTGATTTAATTTATAAACACGTTAATAAAGAAAAAAGAATTAAGAGATTAGAACGAAGGATACGGATAACACAGAGAGCGTTATCACGTAAAGTGAGAGGGTCTAAGAGATATGAGAAGACAAGAGAGCGATTAAGGGAATATCACTTTCACTTGTCCTGTATCAGGCTAGATCACATTCACAAAATCACACGAAAAATAATAAATCTAAGACCCAAAAGGATTGTATTAGAGACTTTGAATGTTAACGGTATGATGAAAAACAGGCATCTATCCAAAGCAATTCAAAGCGCTATGCTTTATGAAATTCATAGACAACTCGAATACAAAGCTAAGTGGTTTGGAATAAAAGTTGACCGTGTATCGCAGTTCTATCCGTCTTCTAAAACTTGCTCCGCTTGCGGAGCGTATAAAAAAGACTTAAAGTTAAAAGAACGTGTTTATAAATGCAGTTGTGGTCTAGAAATAGATCGAGACTCAAATGCTGCTAGAAATTTAAAACAATACAATGGGAAATCGTAATATCCCAAAAGCTCGTGGAGTATCATACCAACTTGAGTAGCTTATGCCAAAAAGGATACTGTGAAGCGAGAAAGAAACAAATTTAATTTGATTACGAAGATTACGGTGGTTAATATGTTGGCGCAGGACAATGTGACACCGAATCGAAAGCCTCGACTGTGTTACTCTGCCTTAAGAGACTGTTTGCAGTGGGTGCGTGCGAATTACAGCAGTAGTCGTATAGTGATGCCCTTGATTGGCAGCGGTATCGCCGGAGGTGATTATCGTATCATCGAAAAGCTTATAGCAAAGTGTCTAGGCAGTTTGGATGTCAATGTTTACGTGCTTAGGGTATCTGACTTGCCGGAGAGCATGAGAGGGGTTCTTCAAGATGGGGCAGTTCATTGACCGAGTCGTAATAAAAGAAACAGAAGAAGAAACATTTGCATTTAAATTGCGTTTACCGGAGGAGCGCTTTACGGGAAATTGTTTTATCGCTGAAGTTCAGGTATCTGCAAGAGGAGGTCATTTCACGAAAGAGGTGTACGAAAGATGCTGGGCGCGCGAGGAGTTCACGGTAAAAAAGTGGAAGAGATTTATCAGCGACTTTGTTAGAAAAGGACCTGACTGGCGCGATAGGTATATTACTTATAAGGAGGAATGACGGTGCAGACAAAGTATTACAATCGAAAAGGAGTCACAAAACGAAAGGGAAATTGTTATGAAAGGATTTCACCCTGCGGGCTACGTGCCTTTTATAGTTATATCACGATAGTGGGTTTTCAAGATTACGACGGTGTTTACTACGTCAGGCGCGACAGTATTTCAATGACTACTTCTAAGCACCGAAATATATTAGGCAGATATGCGTACACTTCTGGCAAGCTGTATTCGTTGTCTGAAGCTGATTTCTTAGCAAGACTGGAGCAATCCGGTGTTTCGCGAATATTTAATTATACTGGCGGCCGATGACGAAAGACGACGTATCGCTGCTGTTTGAGCTTGAAGCGTGTTCGACGGAGGAACCTAATGATTTTAATCCGCCAGTTGTTCCCTGTATCGCAACGCGTGAAGTCAGGGAGGATGGATGGTCTCTTACGGCACGCAAACCGGTGAGTGATTTTGCTTGGGAAGTGACTACGAATAAAGACGGTGAGGTAGAGTACAGATCTGTAAGAGTTTTTACGCCGAGATCTAATAATAGGAGGGTGGGATGATGCGCACGATCAACGAATATAAATTGGATTGGAAAATAGAAGACTGTGAAACGGAAGTGCTGATGCCGAAGAATGCTCAGATTCTTAGTGCTCGTGTTTTGGTTGTTGGCGGAGTGGGATCGTCTTTTTCGGTTCGCCTCAAACTACAGACTATTACAGACTGTAGAGATCCTATTGTAAAGAGGAAGTTTCGGCTTTTTATGCTGGAGATGCCTTTACCCGAAGGCACGCTGCGAGACTTCGAGTACGCCACCTCTGCTACGTATTGTCTGGGGTCTAAGTTTTTGACGATTCATATTTTTGCAGAGAGGGGGAGTAATGGACGTAAAGATTAGTAAGGTGGCGGGCCCATGCCTCTCACACGTGCCGAGACTCTACGCGATCAATAACGGACGACGAGTGAAAGGTCCGGTGCTGCACGATATTTCGATAGATGCTGCGGATAGCATTGAGGAGGCAAAAGATTTTAAGGACAAAATCAAAATCTATATTAAGCACTATTTGGACAGGCCTTTACTCGATGACCCCACTTACACGGATGAGCAGCGAAAAGCTGAACATCGCCGAGCCTGGGATAACTTTGGCAGAGACTGGGTAGTTAATACGACGTACGAGCAGCATTGTAATAGGTTTGGCGGACCTTACACGGTCGCGGCCGAAGAAGAATATGAATATAATGCCCGACGGCATCATGTTTTAAGAGTGGAAGATTTTATTGCCGCCTGGGAAGTAGATTCAACTCTAAACCTTGAAATTATCTATGTCTGATTTGCTATATCCTGATTACGATGATTATGTTTGGTCTGAGGACTGGTTCGACGATACTACAGATGTTCAGCGTTATTACGATGGTGCGGATATTGAGGATGAATTCGAGGATTATTGGGGCGAGAGGGAGTATCGTGATTAAGAATGGAGATAACAATGCAAAATGAGCAAGAGAAAAAACTAAGTAAATTACTCGAAGATAACGTTATTAGATCAGCGGGTTACGGACCGATTTGTCCTTACTGCGGCAGTGTTTCGGTGTTGTGTCATTCTATCGTCGTGTATGATGATGCGAAGTACCCTCCAGTGTGGATTTGTACCAATTACCCAAAATGCAATACTTACGTCGGCTGCCGGGAGGACACCTACGCGCCTCACGGAACATTAGCTAATGAAGGACTGAGGAAAATCAGGAGAAAAGTACACCAAGCGTTTGATCCTTTCTGGAAGAAAAAGAAGATGACTCGCGGAGCGGCTTACGAAAGATTGGCAAAGTTGATGGATTTACCTACGAAGCAGGCACATATTGGACTTTTTGATATGGCACAGTGTAAACAAGCGATTGAAATTATTAACGCGGGAAAATTTCTTGACAGTGGCACGACTTAACGTAGAATGCTTAATATGAACGATATTTTTGACGATGACATGCCGGACATTCAGCCGGTAGAGGAACAAAAAGTAGAATCAGGAGTTTTTCATCCCGACGCTGCCCTCAGGTTTGCTTTCGTGGGTTGCGGAGCCGCCGGAGGCAGGCTAGCAAATGAATTCTTCCTGAAAGGGTACAAGCGGTCGGTAGCCATTAACACCTGCTCGCAGGACAGTAAGGGGCTTTCGGACGATCTGGAATTTATTGATTTAGGGATCGGAGGAGCCGGTAAAGATCCCTCTCGCGCGAGAGAATGTGTGAGTCTTCAGCAAAACCGCGTCCAACTCCTGAGGTATTTCGATGAGATTCTCAGTACGGATTTTGACCGGGTTTTTGTGTGTGCGGGACTTGGCGGCGGCACGGGGAGCGGTATTGGTCCGGAAATGGTCAAATACCTTAAAGAATATATTTCTTCCAAAGGTATCAATGCGAAGGTGGGATGTATTCTCTCTTTGCCTCAGGTTGCCGAGGGCAGCCGGGTCGCTAAGAATGCGATTTATGCCTACGCGGAGTTTCTGAGACTGGGACTTTCGCCGATGATCGTGATTGATAATGCGAGAGTCGCGAAGATTCACAATTCGACTATTGCCCGGCTGTTCAAAGATGCCAATAACGATGCGGTTAAGTTTCTGCATACGTTCAATGCGATGGCAGCGATGTCCTCGTTCCAAGTCTTTGATAAGGCGGACTTCACGCAACTGCTGGACAGCGGGATGATTACCTTCGGCGGCAGTGAAGTGAAGGAATGGCGGAACGGCAGCGACGTAGTGGCGAAGGCGATTATGGCGACGTTCAAATCCGCAACGCTGGCAGATGTGGACATCAGCAACGCCACCCAAGGGGCGTGCATCATTGTTGCCGGTGAGAACGTTCTTGAGAAGTTCACTACGGAAGAGCTGATGGGTGGACTGGATTTGCTGCGTAACAGCAGTCGGCACAAGGATATGATGCTGCATCCGGCAGTCTATGTAAACGAAAATGCTCCGGATTCTCTGAGAGTTTATGTGGCTCTGGGAGGTCTTAATCCCAGTAAAGAGTTGTTTACTCAACTTGCGAGAGTGGGGAATGTGGATTTGAAGAATGAGGATAGACTGCCGAGCGGGGCAGTTATCGAAAGTAAATTAGCACGATTTTTAGGGGTGGAGGAATAAACATGATAAAACGACGTGATTTTCTAAAAGCAGCGGCACTTACAGTTGTTGCCCCTATTGCAGCGATAAGTGGAGTGACAGCGGCAACGTCAGCAAAGCGTATTCAGCTTGAGTTGGATTTTACATTTGATAGAGCGTTAGTTAATAACTTGGATGAAGTGTTCCTCAGTATCAATCCATGCAAAGAAAACAGTGCGAGCCAAATGTTAGCTAGTTATTTAGAGGCAAGAGGTTTCCACGTAGAGCAACGCGGTATCTGCACCGATTCTGCTGACTGGTGCGGTGTATTTGCGACATTTAAGGACGGTTTACAGTCCGTGAAGGTGCGCAGGGTAAAATTGACAATGCCTTCGCAAGTAGCAGATGAGCTTTTACGCGATCCTTCTTGTGTTCGCGTTAGAAGCGTGAAGGCTCTAGCTTGAAATATAACATTGGAAAAATAAACATGATAAAACGACGTGATTTTTTGAAGGCAGTAACGGTGGCGATGGCTCCTCTTGTTGCATTACAGGAAGCGGCTGCGGAGCCTGTCCCAAAGGCAGAACGAATTGTTGATCTTTGGTCTGATTTTACTTTTAAGTCAGCTTCGCCGGTGGCTTTGTACGCAGATGCCTCTGGCTGTGAAGAGTACCCAAAGGAGCCGCTTAAACGGGCACTTTACTATTGTTTGCAACAGCAGGGGTATCCTATGGAGCGAATAACCGTGGGGCATGTCTTCGATTACAAGGTAACGCGAGAGCCGGGTGGTGGTTTTACGACGGTATTTCCTACGGCAAAACTGCGATTACCGGAAAGTTTTGTACAAAAACTTATGCAAGATCAGATTGCAAATCATCGTGATTATAAAGTGCATCGCGAACAGTATGACATCATAGAGTATGAACAACTGTCGCCTGACGGTAAGGTACTCCCCAGCATATTTGCCGATAAGAATTATGAAGATGTGTATCCTTTTATAGACTAGATAATGGCAGTAACAGAAGCAAAAAGGCTGATAAGCCTGAAGGAATTCGCCAATAACATGCCACCGGGGATCGTACAAAGTCCCGAAATAGGCAGGTATGTTTTTGGTTCCCGACTCGTCGACACGGTTCCGTACCTGGTTCAGCCGGGTGCGGATGCCGCGATAAAGCCGGATGAGGTGGCAAATACGCCGATCTCTACCCAGGTTTTCGTGTTTATGTTTGACATCTCCAAGAAGGAGGAGTTGGAATCTTACCAGCAGGTCTTAAACGCTATTGCTTCTGGATGGTATCTCAAAATTTTTGTACACAGAGAATATGATAAAGACATAAAAAACATGAGAGTCTATATTGAAGTGATGGCGAGACACAGAGTAATATCCCCGATTGACGGGTATAACAGTTTACTAGATCAAATGAACGGTGATCAGGCGCGCTCTATCAGGTGAAAGATGAACAAACACGAGATATTAAGGGGCTACTGGGCAGCGGCGAGTATTTTAAGGTACTGACTCTGCTGAAGAGTCACGGAATTAGCTATAAGGATATGGCATTCGGATTTGACCGGTACTATTTCAATGAAGGGCTCTACCGGCTAGCCGGTAATGACGTGTTTCTAATCTACACATTAGGGCTGCATGTCCCTTTCCGATGTGCTTATTTGAAATGCTCCGATTGTGATTATCGTTTGAGATTGAGTTTATAGGATGGGAAATTCAAAGAATAAAGGCAACACGTTTGAACGGGCAATCTGTAAAGAGTTATCGCTGTGGTGGTCGAACGGTACGAATGACAACGTCTTCTGGCGTACGGCTTCGAGCGGCGGCAGAGCGACGCAGAGAGGGAAGAAAGGTAAGACCACATCCAATCAAGGCGGTGATATTACTTTTACGGACGCTGTTGGAGAGCCTTTTATCTCGATGTTCAGTATTGAAGTGAAGAAAGGGTATCCGTCTTACGAATTACAACGAATCTTAGATAAGTCAGAGAATACAAAACCAAGCATTCTGGAACAGTGGATACAACAAGCAAAGAAATCACACGAATCAGCAAGATCCCACTCTTGGGCGTTAATAGCAAAAAAAGACAGAGCACAAACACTAATCTACCTACCTCATCGCGACTACTTAACCTGTACTGAAGGCAAATATCCCAAACAAAACTACGTAATAATCGGAAACCTCTTAACGACGAATGAACAATTAGAAGAGAAGACGGAAAAATCTACAGAACCTGCAAAGCCGAGTGGTATTATTTGTATGCCTTTGCAGGCATTTTTTGATACCGCAAAGCCTGACGCTATTAAGAAGTCGGCAACGCTGAAAGGCTTTTTGTTTGATGGAGTCTATTGAATTTTATACAGCGATGGTTGTTAGTTTGCTGGGGGGCTTTGCACGGGCGCAAGTCCCTTTTTCTTTCTCCTAAAACACAATGACGATAAAAAACATTCTATTTCTCACAGACTCCTATAAAGTATCGCACTGGAAACAATATCCTCCTAAGACTCAAACGATCTACTCGTATCTGGAATCCAGGGGCGGAAAGTGGCAGGACACGGTATTTTTCGGACTTCAGTACCTTTTGAAAGAGTACCTAAATCCAGAATTAGTTTATGCTTCGCTGTGTTACCTCGACTACGCCGAAGAGCGTATTAACAAGCACATGGGCGAGGGCTCGTTTAACCGCGAAGGTTGGGAGTATATTCGACACACTTACGCAGGAAGATTGCCGGTGGCGATCTGGGCAGTTCCTGAAGGAACTCCTGTACCGACGGGACACCCGATGATTGTCGTTTATAACACTGACCCGAAGTGTTACTGGTTGACCAATTACTTAGAGACGCTGTTGGTTCAAACGTGGTATCCTTCGACAGTGGCGACGCAGAGCCGGGAAATGAAGTATCTCATATTGAAATATCTTCAGAGGACGGGCACTCCAGAAGCGATTGATTTCAAACTTCACGATTTTGGTTTCCGAGGCGTGTCGTCTTGTGAGTCTGCGGAGATTGGAGGAGCAGCGCATCTTGTTAATTTCAAAGGTACGGATACAATGGCGGCGCTGGAGTTTTGCAAGGAGTATTACGCCGAAGAGATGGCTGGGTATTCGATACCCGCGGCGGAACATTCCACCATAACTTCCTGGGGACAAGATAACGAACGTCTTGCATTCCGAAATATGCTGGAACAGTATCCCAAAGGTCTGGTCGCGTGTGTCTCGGATAGTTACAACATCTTTGAAGCCTGTGAGGATAAGTGGGGAGCCTATCCGCTGAAAGACATGGTGATGGAGCGTGAGGGTACTCTAATTGTCCGCCCCGATTCGGGCAATCCTGTTCAAGTCCTTGTTTCCGGTAATCAAAATGTCCTAGACATTCTCTGGGATCGTTTCGGAGGTACGGTCAACAGCAAAGGCTACAAAGTTCTGGATGATCATGTTAGAATCATTCAGGGAGACGGCGTGAATATCGAATCTATTGACGCTATTCTGTACGCGATGCAGTCTAAGGGTTATTCGGCGGATAACATTGCGTTCGGCTCCGGCGGCGCATTGTTGCAGCAGCTTCACCGGGATACGCTAAAGATAGCCTTTAAGTGTTCGGCAGCTCAAGTGGACGGACAGTGGCAGGATGTCTGGAAGAACCCGGTGACCTCCCACGATAAGCAGTCAAAGCGAGGACGCATCAAGACTTTCCGGTCAAAGGAAGGTGGCTTCCTAACATTAGTAGA
>Ga0099364_10001862_pt1 | contig 34115 bp, 31 predicted proteins | sample TergutTh196P3_FD_73070 | JGI IMG/M metagenome (GOLD analysis project Ga0099364, IMG submission 73070) | Microcerotermes parvus P3 segment gut microbial communities from Pointe-Noire, Republic of the Congo - Th196 P3 | ecosystem: Host-associated > Arthropoda: Insects > Digestive system > Gut ... | reverse complement strand
GTTTCCGTAGGATAAAGAAAGCAAATTTATTAATAAACTTAAAAGAATTCTCTCACACCGTTTGCCGTCCATGACAAATGATTAACGCTCCTGTTCTTTGGACAGGACGCCGTCTTGAAACCTTCAACCCGACAGGGTTGGAGGGGTTCAGTCGGCTAGGTCGGTCGCCCTACGGACTCAGCATCCACCTCTCCTTTCCATATGATACCTGTTATACATTAATATCTATGGGCAAAGGGATTCTATTATATATGAGATGGAGTGGAAAGTTATGTTCTGTTTAATCTAAGCCAGCAGAAGGTAATCTTCTGGTTAATCGTAGGCTACAGTGAGGGCGCCGATTCGTTCGAAGAATGAATCGGGCTCCCGGAGTAGCCTACAATACAGGGCATACATTCTGCTGGCTATTATAAGCGAGGATAGCCTTCCGTTACCGGCCGCCGAAACGTTCGGTTGACAATAGGATTCCGCCAAGAACCATGAGATGCGAACTGAAGCCAAGCAGCCAGATGATGAAAGCCGGCTTATTGCGGGCATTAAGGGGAGCAACAATGTCAATCATGACGATAAAAACAACCCATACAATTGCAAGAATAATCAGAAGCAGGTTGATATGGGGAATTTCGATATTCAACAGCCTTAAAATAATGAAAACCCCGGCTGCTATTGCCATGACCGACAATATAACGATCAATACTTCAGCAAAATCGCCCCTGAATAAAGCCGTTATCGCCTGCCTTATCTCCGAGTTGGAGCCCGGCAAGAACGTTCTCCCGGAAAAACCCAAAATACCGGTAGCAAAAAGGTAAAGAGCCACCGAGACTATTAATACAAAATTTCCTATGCTTTTGTTCATTTTTTTCCTCCATGTATATTATATATTAAATGTATAAGAAACACTAATCCCCATATGACTAGACCATATTAATCATAGATGGGCAACGTTGCCCACATTTTCCAAATATGTCTAATTCCAAAAAATGTCTAAGCAGAAGGCAAGTCCTATAAAGTAGCCTGCTCTGGGGTAATCACCCCTTAGTAAGACAGAGGAAGGTATTATCTAAATATGCAGCCAGCTCCGGGAAACTCATCCATTTTTCAAACGGATGATTTCCCTCATTGTTGGCTGCAATATATGAGAGGAGTACCTTCCTCTGTCAAAACCATATAACAGATTATCTTAAATTGCTGGCTGCAATTTACGAGAGGAGTACCTTCCGCCTCAACGAATAATCAAAATATTTTGAGTTGGTTACGCCCGTAATCAACCACACGGTTAATCGGGGTTTGTAAATTACCAATCACCTAAATAACCGTAGTTCCATTCCGAACTGCCACATGTCCATGCGTCTGCTTCTGACTTTGCAAAGGATACTATACCCGGTGTGGTACATGGGAACCCATTATACCCATAAGATATATATCTTTGAAGAACCGGATCACCTTTGTGACCTGTATTGTCAAGGTCATGAACAACGCTCTGTCCCTGTTCCACAATATTCCACTGATAATAAAGGGCATTCAAGAATACATTTTCTGTTGATTCCCTACATTCTTGGGTACCGGTGCAGTATTGAAGACCACCAAGACCGGATTGACTAGCAACAGTATTATAGCAAAGAAAAAAATCAGGGTTGGAAGGTCCACAATAAACCCCGGATTTAAACAACCCATTGTTGTCCCATGGCATGGATTTCCAGGATTCCTGAACCATAGTCCTGGTTGGTTGAGAACAACCCCCAGCAAGAGCCGCAACCAAAGCCACGCACCCTATAACCTTGCAGGCCTTCAACAGAGTCTTTTTGGCCATCGAGTCGTTCACCTGTGTTAATTCTTTTGTTTCTTTCATTTTTTTCCCCAAAATAAACCATCATATCCATATATATGTCTATAATCAACACATTTATGTGTCTACCAATATATAAATAACACATAAAATGACCGAAGTCAATAGAAACTACTAATATATGTGTACTCTTGAAGATATGGGTTTTGGTGAAAATTTAAAACAGGAACTTATTTATTCCGGAATTGTAAAAAAGGAGCTTGCTGCCTTGTCAGGGGTTCATAAAAGAGCCATAGACACCTATGTCCGTTCGAACTCGTCCATGCCACCGGCGGATGCTGCTGTTAAAATTGCAAAGGCACTTGGGGTTACTGTAGAATACCTTGTAACCGGCGAAGATTCCTCAGTTCCTGTGGAAGTAAGCAGATTAACACGCAGTATTCTAAACCTAAGCAAGAGAGATCAAAAAATAATTACGACCTTAATCAAGACTATGAGTAAGTAAAATAAAAATAATTTGTCAGATTTTCACAGTAGTTATCGCAAGGGATGTCAGTCAGAATTACTGCTCTGTAATTAACCACTGTTATGCTGTGCAGAATGCTTTCTGGTTATTGGTAGAATGCAGAAGGTACTCATCTCATGAATTGTAAGCTACATTGACAGCGGACAAGCATTTGAGCCTGCAAACATGATTGGCTGTTCTCGTACCCCCTTTTGTTTGATGCCATGTAATAATATTACATGGGCAAAGATGGAAACCCCGGAGTAGCCTACAATAGAGGATAATTTACCTTCTGCTTACCAGGAATGGCTAGCAAAAAATTCTGGTATCAATTTTAATACTCTTCATGGCTGGGTAACGTTATTCAACTAACGGTTGGCATATTCCTTTATTATTTCATCAGGTGATTTTCCGCTCTTAAGAAGTTCAATTATTTTTTGTTCACCTTTTTCTTCTGCTTCGGCCATATAGCTTGCCCAGTCCATTTCGGTTTTTTCCTGGCGTAGAATTCGAGCTCTCTCTTCCTCATCCTTACTTACTTTTACTAATACACTACTAGCCATGGCAATACCCTCTTCTAAAGCAACTATTTCGTTAATTCTACTGCGTTTTTCCATATCAGTCAAATATTCAAAAAATACTGCCCACTGTTCACTCTTGCTCATTTCACAAACAGGCTTTTCCACAACCCTCTCCAGTTTCGATAGCTCAAGGCTTATGATCCGGGTTCTGCCATTGAGAGGAACTAGGCGCTCAGGATCATAATACTCAAAACTATGAAAAAAATCTTCATCATCGAAAAAATGACCTTTCGCCAGTATCGTTATTTGATAGGTCTGCTTAAGATTGTTGTAATTCCTGTGTATCCCTTTTATATCCTGAGCAGAAAACAATCTGGCCACATGGAACTCCATGCGTATGTGTTCAAAGGATTTTGGATTTAAGCTCATTTCCACATTTATTAACTCGCCGGACTCTGCCCTACAATTAATATCAAAACGAAGCAATCTGTCTTGTATGTTTTCGATAGAAAGCTCGTTAGCAAGTAAAGAGATTATTGTTACATCTCTTCCAATAAGAGCAGATACCAGTTTCGAGAGAGCACCTGAAGACTCCGGAGTGTCTTTTCCAAAAACTGCCTTGAAGACATTATCTCGCCTGATGTCAAAAAGATCATCATCATCCGATAAAAATACTGTTGCCATAATTCCTCCTGTGATAAACCATAAAATGGTTTGATACATCATTACGGCACTCGCCTGCATGGCACTTGTGTTTTTGGAAATATTTTAGTAAAAACTGACAATTTAATTGTTTCCGACATCTCGGAAACTTTGCGATTCGGAATCTTCCGACATGTCGGAACACCTGAAAACTACAGTAAACCCCTTGCCAATGATCAATGTATGCACAGGTGCATGGTAGAGTAGAAGGTTCTTCTATTATGAACAGGAAATATATGCCAATTTAATGTATACTTAATATATGTCCGCAGAAAACAGGGAATTCTTAACAGAGCAGATAATAACCTACCTCGGAAACAAGCGTTCTCTTTTGGATTTTATTGGAAGGGGCATACATTTTGTTCAGGAAAGGCTCCAAAAAAATAAGCTGTCCATTTTTGATGTGTTTACCGGCTCCGGGATTGTAGCCCGTTATTGCAAGCAGTTTTCGGATTTGCTGATTGTCAACGATTTGGAAAAATATGCGGCTCTTACCGGTGAATGTTATCTGTCGAATATCAACGAAATCGATCTTCCGGCATTAAAGGAAATGTACAGGGAGCTAGTTTCCGGAATTGAAAATAATCCCCTGGAAGAAGGAATTATAACAGAGCTCTATTCCCCAAAGAATGATAACAATATTGAAATGAATGACAGGGTTTTTTATACGCGAAGAAATGCAATGTATATAGACACTGTGCGGAAATACATACAGGCACTTCCTTCCCGGCAGCAAAAATATTTTCTGGCTCCGCTTATTGCAAAAGCATCTGTTCATGCGAATACTCCGGGTGTTTTTAAGGGATTTTATAAAAACAGGGAAACCGGGCTTGGTAAATTCGGCGGCAGCAGGGGAGACGCCCTTGCCCGTATAAAGGGCAATATTGAACTGCCCTTCCCTGTGTTCAGCAATTTTAACTGCAGCTATCTTGTTTTTAACGGTGATTCAAATGATGTGATAAGGGAAGCACCGGAAGTGGATTTGGCATATATTGACCCGCCCTATAATCAGCATCCCTATGGCTCAAACTATTTCATGCTGAATCTGATTCTGGAAAATACCTACCCTACGGAAATAAGCAAGGTGTCCGGTATTCCGGGTAACTGGAACCGTTCCCCCTACAATAAAAAGAATATAGCGCATAATGCCTTGAGCGATCTTGTAAGCAATATAAAGGCAAAGTATGTTCTTGTTTCCCTTAACTCGGAGGGATTCATTTCTCTTGATGAAATGTGCAAGATGTTGAACGCTATCGGAAAAGTTGAAGTTATGGAAACTTCCTACAATACATTCCGGGGATGCAGGAATCTCTCGGATTTGTCAAAAAAATCAGGAAGGAATATTCATGTTAGAGAATATCTTTTTATTCTGGAAAAATAATTCTTTTTTTTAAGGAGACGGAAATGAAAAAGTCTATTATTTCGGGTTTGTGTCTGCTTTTTCTAATTTATGTTGCACCTAACGTTTTTGCAGGCGGCGCACAGCAGTCAGGACGCGACATGGGCCAGGACAGCATTGAAGGCGGCCAGTTCGCAGGTGCACAGTCAGTAGATGCCTATGCCTTTATCAACGATTATGATTTTCCTTTTGAAACAAACACAAACGAAGATCTTTCTGTATTTGTAAGACTGGAAAATGAACGCGCTCTAACAATCGGAAGCAATTTAAATCTCTTTGTAGGTTTACGTGTAAACGAAAGAGATTTTTTTGAGCGTAACGAAGGCAATTACATTGTATTCATTCATAATCCGGAAATCCTGTTAAGGGAGGATTGGGAAAAATCCTTCGCCGATGTTCTTGGCAGAATTTTTCTTTCCATGCAATCGGATGCTGTTTTCGGGATCTTTAATCCCTTTGCAGATGAAATAATGGTGATACAAAATATCAACTCAATCCAGAACATATTAAACGAAATTAAACAGACCAGAAAGGTGTTTAACTCAAGCAATATTCTTGAACAATCATTCAGATTTATGGAAGCAATTGACAATGATTTAAATACGCGCTTTTTATGGGTAACGGATTCCGACCTTTTGAGGGGAAGCACGAGTGAAAGCGATATTCAATACTTTAACTTTCTCATGAGGCTGCAGTCGCAGAACAGGATTAGTTTTTCCTATCTTGGTTATGGGGAGGTTCCCAACTGGACAACAATGAACAATGCACTGCGGAATGTCGGAGGTAATACCTACTATATAAACAGCCCTGCTGAACTAGAAGACATAATCTGGGAAGATTTTGAAAAGTACATTCATCCGACAATATCCAACATCAGGATGAATTTAACGATCTATCCATGGGTTACAGAGGCACGTTTCGATTACCGTTCTGAATGGTATCCTCTTGTCAACTTCAGACCGACAACAGATTTTTACACACATACGCGCAGCAACGAAATTCTTAACATGGACTTTGATGATCACAGGATTTACCAGTACTATTTACGGTTAGGCGCAATCAGCGCGACAGAAGCGAATGTTTTTTTCAGAGACACTGTTAAGGACGGAAATATTCCCATTGGTTTTGTAACTGTGCAGTATTATTCCTTTAACGAAGGCAGAACCATATACCGCTCCTATCCGTTAGTCGTAAGATATACGGAAGATTATGATGAATATGCCCTGCACTTTAACCATGAGGTCAGAAAATTTACCATATTACAAAACACAGCCTTCATTTTAAATGAGCTAAGCCAGCTCATTAATAGAAGAGATTATTTTACGGCAATATTGCTGGTCAACAGTCAGATAAATTTGCTTGAAGCCTTCCTGCAGGAAGAGTACGATGAGATGATTGAAAAAGATATTGAATCCCTGAGGCTTAACAGAAACCTGCTCATGGATCAGGCAAGGAGTTTAAATCTGATCAGGTAGGATTGATATTTTAGGAATATTGTAGAATTAGAATGAACCCGACGAATGAGTAAAAAAGTGCTCTTGATCAATATACTATACAATTGTATAGTATAATTAGAATATGGATTTGGCAGAAAAACTGGACTTACTTTCATCCTCAGCAAAGTACGATGCTTCCTGTGCATCATCCGGTTCAGGAGATCCCAAGGACTCTGAGGGAGGAGGCAATTTAAAATTCGGAACCCGCCTTCCTTCTGGCGTATGTCATAGCTGGACGGAAGACGGAAGATGCGTGAGTCTTTTAAAAGTCCTCTTTTCCAATGTCTGCCGCTTTGACTGCGCATATTGCGTAAACCGCTCTTCTGCGGATGTAAAGAGAACCACTTTTAAGGTTGATGAGCTTGTCGAATTAACCTGCCAGTTTTACAGAAGGAACTATATAGAAGGACTCTTTCTTTCATCGGGAATCTTTTCCGATCCCGATATTGTAATGGAAAAAATGACAGAAACCGCCAAAAAACTCAGGACAGATGCAGGTTTCGGCGGTTATATTCACATGAAGATCATTCCCGGCACCGGCGAGAAAATGATCAGGGAAGCCGGTCTTTGGGCTGACAGGCTCAGTGCAAACATAGAGCTGCCTACTGACAAGAGTCTGCAGAATCTTGCCCCGGACAAAAACGGCAAAACAATACTTGGTGCCATGAAGGAAACCCATGAGGCAGGGGAAGAAAATCTGGAAGACAGGAGAAAATTTCGCATGACGGGGATCAGCCCCGGAAGAGATCCGGTTCCCATATTTGCCCCTGCCGGTCAGAGTACCCAGCTAATTGTGGGAGCATCTCAGGAGGATGATAAAACCATACTCAATTTATCGGGAGCTCTTTATAAAAGCTATGCCCTGCGCCGTGTTTACTATTCGGCATATAACCCTGTGGGTCTGCCCGGAGGAGCCGGCATGGCCGATGAAAGGCTGCCTTCTGTAGGATTTTGGGATAATGAAGTAAGAGCGGAGTCTTTTTTTCCGGGATTGAACAAACCGGCCAAATCTATTTTGTTAAGGGAGCACAGGCTTTATCAGGCTGACTGGCTTCTGCGTTTTTACAAATTTGCACCTAACGAGATTCTGGAAAACGAAACAGCCTTTCTGGAAAAGGGACTGGATCCCAAAACTGCCTGGGCAGTCAGGCATCTGGATTTCTTCCCTGTGGAAATTAACAGAGCGTCCTATGATGAACTACTCCGAGTACCGGGCATTGGTGCAAAAACAGGCCGCAGGATCATTGAAACGAGGAGATCAAGATCCCTTACATTCGAAAATCTGCAGAAGATTGGGGTTGTCTTAAAAAGGGCAAGACACTTTATAACAGCCAACGGCTCATTTCTGGACAGACCCGATGATCCCGGAAGAATTCGGCGTTTATTGTCAGATGAGGATAGTTTACAACCATTACTTTTTGAGTTTTAAGCAGGATATTCGAGGCGGAAGCAGGCAAAAAAAGGCAGAAAAAGGAGCAACAATATAGTAGTATGCAACAGGATCTTTTCGGCGATCTTAACGATGGAGAATATAGTTCTCCCTTAAATCCCGCAAACGGTAAATTATCCCCCTCGCAGCAAATAAATTTTAACGATCTTTTTGAGCTCTCCATAAATGCTTTTTATGCGGCCATGCATGCACAAATGAGCGAATTACCTATCAGGGCGGAAATATACCGCTATATAGAAAAGGTAAAAAAAGCAGCCGGCAATGCAGAAAATACCATTGAAGGCAGGACTGCGGGGAAAACTGCCACAGCCAGAGCAGCAGCCGAAGCAGCTGCAAATGACAGGGGAGATCCCGATGTACTTGTTGTATTAAAAGCCGCACAAAAAGTAACAACCGAAATCCATCGCATAATGGGCTTTCTGCGTTTCAGTCCGGACAAAAACGGCGTATATAGGGCTCTATGCTCGCCTGACTATTGCATCCTTCCCGCACTTTCAGGGCATTTTACCCTTCGCTTTGGAGATGTACCATGGGCCATTATAGACGAAAAAAGACAGATCTGCCTATATAAAAGTGCGGAAGAGAAAGCGGTTATGATTGATCTGGAAGCATATTTGACTCTTTCAGCCGGCTCAGGCGGTGGCTACGGCGAGCATGACGGAGAGCGGCAGGGGAGCAATAGTTATATCGGGCAGGACAGCGAGCGACAAGGGAACGACCGTCACGACGCTTGGGAAGAACTATGGAAGCTATATCACCGCTCTGTAAACAACGAGGGAAGGAAAAACCTGAAGCTTCAAAGACAGCTAATCCCCGAGCGTTATCAGAAATATCTGGTGGAGTTTCAAAAATAGGCTTTATGCGGAACGACCAGGACGATCGGCCGCAGAGCCGAGCAAGCAAAACGCTTGCTACTGCCATGAGCAGCCGGCGACATTAGCCGCCGCAAAAGCCAGTCATGCAACACAACCAGCCAGAGCCTCCAATAACCTACCATGCCAACAAGTCATTCAATCCGGCAACTCGTTCATTAGTTCGCCTACCCGCTTCTGGTAGGCAAGAAGCATATCATGCGCAATCTTTTCGTCAATAATCCCGTTAAAACTTGATGTTTCAAAAAATCTTTTGGGCAGCTTTACGTTTTCAAGCGAAAAGCCAAGTGCATTTTTAATGCGGAGCTTGGTCTTGTAATTCCGAAGCGAAATCGCGCTTAATTCATCATCGCTTAAATCAAGTCCAAGGCTTTTGAGGGCGGACAATACAGTCGGCCTGTCATAAACCTTTCTTGCAAAGAGGCACATTACAAGCGAGTTAAGCATACATCTTTCCACCTCTTCCTTTTCCAGTTTATCCAGCATTTCTGTAGGATCAAATTTTGCTCCGTCCTGATCTATGGAATAACCTCCGTTGCAAAGATGGGAATGTCTGGCTCCTATGGCGGCTCCCACAAGGGAACCGTAACCTGTATGATAACCTGCCATCTCGTTACCGGCAACATGCATTGCAAATTCCTTGCCGCCGTAATGATCGGATGCCGCGCGCACTCCCTTTCCAAGCAGCCTGTAAAATTCATTTGCAGCCTTTGCAATGTGAACTATTGCCTTTTGGTAATGTTCTTTGTCGCCAAACTTCAGAGGCACAATTGTCTCGTTAAGCGAAATTATCCCCTTTTCCAGCGCTTCTGTAGCCCAGCCAAGAGCAACTCCCGTACTGATCGCATCAAGTCCGGTTTCTTCCACGGCCTCTATCATTTCAAGAATATCATCTGTATGACCGATGCAAAGATAGGAACCAAGGGCAAAGATCAATTCGTAGTCATAACCCTGAAGTACGGTTTCGTATTCATGCCCGTGCTCGGCAAACTTTCTACGGAACATTCCGATATGTATGCAGCCGACAGGGCAGCCCACACAGGCCATCTTGCGGGCAAGACTCTGGGATGAGAAAGCTTCGCCGGAAATATCCCCGGCCTTTTCGTAACTGCTTCGCCGCATATTCTCGGTCGGCAAGGCGCCAATGGCGTTTAACGGTTCAATGTTTATCGGCGTACCGACATCATGGTATTTTGACATCATGTCCGTACTGACGCATTTTTGGTAAATTTCCCTGTAGGTTTTTGCATATTCCTGAAAGTGCTTAATCGGGGTGCTGCGTCCGCCGTTAATCGCAATCGCCTTTAAAAACTTGGAACCCATTACAGCCCCAAGTCCGAGCCTTCCAAAATGACGGTAGCTGTCCACTATCACCATGGCATAGGAAACAAGATTTTCCCCGGCCTCTCCTATTCGAATGAACGAGCGTTTCCCCCTGCCAAATTCCAGATCCCTTAGTATGCGGCCGACATTGTCACCGGGTGCACCGCCCCAGACTGCCCTTGCATCCCTGAAAATCACATTATCAGGCAGGATGGATAAAAACGAGGGACGGCGTGCCTTGCCGGAAATTACAACAGCATCAAAACCGGCGGAGAACAGCATCGAACCAAAACGGCCGCCGGCATAGGATTCGCCCAGCTCTCCTGTGAGGGGCGATACGAACATGGCAACTGCCTTTGTCATTACCGGAAATACATAGGTTAAGGGCCCGATGGCAAAAATAATCGGCTGCCGGGGATCGAGGGGATCAAGACCGGGATGCATGTTTTCTTCCAGCAGTCTGGAAGCAACTCCAACACCGCCAAGGTATTGCATTAGATCTTCCCTCTGGTCTATGCGGATTTTTTCATTTTCAAGATCGATATTTAAAACACGAATAAAATTCTGATAAATCATTCCGGAGATTCCTCCATGGTTAGGCAGTTATGCGGACAGTATTGTGAGCAGATTCCGCAATGACGGCAGATTATCGGCTTTCCCGTATCTTCATCAAAATTAACTGCCAGGGCAGTACAGGCACCAAGGCATCGCCGGCAACCAATGCAGAGCTCTTTTTTAAGTGTTACACCGCCGCCCTTTCTTGGGAGCAGAGCCGCAGTCGGGCAGACCTCCGCACAGGCAGGTTCACGGCAGGCAAGGCAGACAGAGGAAACAAAGCGGCCTTCCAGTCCCCCGGATGTTCTTATATGTATACAGCTTTTCTTAAGCGAGTGGTCTCTTAGATTAAAGGCGGCACATACATTCATGCAGGTAAAACAGCCAATACATTTTGACATGTCATGGGCTCTAAGTACCTTGGGCATCAGTAAACCTCCTTTAAAATTTTTCATGCAATTCTAGCATAATCGCTATCAAGAAAGAAGGGGATCCCAGAGCAGGACATGACTGTAGATGCCCATGGACATGAATTTATGAACATATAATGCAGAAGGTTATGCTCTAGTAAATTGTAGCCTGCAGTGAAGACAATATACTGTATGGTTCGGCGGAAGGTTCTCTTCCCTTAAATTGTAGGCTAGAATGAGGGTGCCTATCCGTTCGAAGAATGGATAGGACTCCCGGACTAGCCTACTATATAAAGAATACCTTCCGCAGTGACCATGTGTATCAAAATCAAAAAAATGTATTATACTTATACAGTTATTCCCGATTAATGGAGATATGCAATGAAACAACTGCGTTTATTGTTTTCTATAATAGTGTTTTTTTCAGTTTTGAATATTCATCCGGAAGCAAGAACTCTTGGAATGGAAGAAACTGTAGAGTTGGCTCTGGAACAGAACATCAACCTTTTAAAAAGTGAAATAGATCTGGCTCTGTCCGAATATGCCGCATCCAACTTGTGGTCAGAACTTTTTCCGTCCTTCAGCCTCAGTGCCGGCATGACCCTCCTGCCTGCCACCCCCCTGTTTACGGGAGGCTTTAACTATAACACAAATAACCTTTCATACAATTTCAATCTGGGGATCTCATTTTCACTTAATCCCTCGTTCCGTGCTTCGATGGAAAGAATAGAACTGGCTTATAGATCCCAGCTTCTTACATACGAGAACGCTAGAATGCAGCTTGAGATCCAGATAATCAAGGAATTCTTCCGAATGTATACGAGGCAGCAGTATCTTCAAATAATGGAAGAAACCTACAATTCGGCTCAACAGAGGTTGGAGCTCGACAGAATCGCAAGGCAGAGCGGCCTTTTAAGCGAGCTGAATTGGCTTAATTCACAGCTAAGCGTTGAGACTGCAAGGTACAACCTAAACGATGCGAGGAATACCTACCAAAACTCGTTGGAAGATTTCCTTGCACTTTTGGGGATGGAATCCGGCACCGAATTATTTTTTAACGGAGATATAGAAATCCTTCCCATGGATCTCGATGCAGACCGCCTGGTTCTGGAATACCTTCCAAGACGGCCAGATATAATTAGGCAGGTTCAAACCATAGAAAGGCTGGTTCTGACCCGCAATATCAGCACTCAGAATGCGCGTTTTCCCACTCTGAGTCTGTCTGCTCAATGGCGTGGAGGAACTCCGACTGGCGGACAGAGAGGAGGGCTGGGTGATCCCTTCACCGACAGCATTACCGGTTCGATAAGCCTTAACATTCCCATAGATTCCTGGATTCCCGGAAGCAGGCAGAATCAGGCACTCCGGGCGGCAGATGCGGAGGTGGAAAAGGCGCGGCTTGATTTGCAGAGTGCGGAAACAACTGCAAGGAACCAGATTCGCTCCATCGTATCAAACCTGAATAACCTGAACGGGAGTCTGGAGATTGCAAGGTTGAGGGTGGAAATTGCACAACGTACAGTGGAAGCAACGGAGGAAGGATTTCGGAGCGGAACTGTTGCATTCAGGGAGCTGGAGGACAGGCAGAGGGATCTTACCGATGCCAGGCAAAGACTTCTGGAAGGGGAGTTCTCCTATAAGTCCCTTTTACTTGATCTGGCAGCCGCACTGAATGTAGACTGGAGAACATTAATACGTCCAGTTCCGGGGGTTTAAAATGAACCTGAAAAAATTACCGAAATTCAAAATCGGAAAACTAATCACGATTCTAATCGTAATATTAATATTGATTGTGATCTTCCTTATCGCAAGACCCTTTATTCCATTTTTCGTCGATCCAAATGCCATAAACCCAAGGATGGGCTGGGGAGGAGGAGCCGCTCCAAGAGCTGCGGTGGCAGTCAGGGTAAGTCCCATCGAAAGAAGCAATATCGAAAACAGCGTGGTAATAAATGGTGATGTGCAGGTTCAAAACCAGATATCGATTTTCCCGACAGTGGGCGGACGGGTAACGGAAACTTTTTTCCAGGTGGGCGATACCGTAAGACAGGGCAGTATTGTAGCCATGGTTGATCCTTCAAGACCCGGACAGATTTTTTCCCAGAGTCCTGTGGAGTCCCCAATCAACGGCACAATACTCCGCGCACCTGTGAATGTCGGGGATACGGTTACAGCGCAAACGGTAATTTATGTTGTCGGCGATCTTTCATCCCTGATGATAGAAACCCATGTACCCGAGCGGTTCAGCAATGCTGCAAGGAGAGGGCTGCCTGCAAATGTAACACTGGAGGCGCTCCCCGGTCTCAATTTCAGGGCAGTGGTAGAAGAGGTAAGCCCGGTGCTAGATCCTGCAAGCAGGACAGTGCGCATAATGCTGCGTTTTCAGGGGCAGATGGATTCCAGAATAAGGGCAGGAATGTTTGCCACGATAAGCCTTGTCACAAATACAAGGGTTAATGTACCTGTCATTCCAAGGTCGGCAATTATCAATACCTATGATACCAGAATTGTTTTTACCGTTGATGATAATATTGCAACCAGAAGGGAAATCACACTTGGGCTTGAAAGCGAGGACATGGTAGAAGTGCTTGGCGGTCTTGAGATTGGAGACCTGGTTGTTATTGCAGGTCAGAATTTTTTATCGGACGGCGAAACAGTCCGTATAGTGGAATGAGGCTCTTATGAATATAACCGGATATTCTGTTAAACATCCTGTAACGATAACCGTCCTTTACATTCTTGTTCTTGGAGTAGCAATCTCCATGCTGCCCAACCTTGCAATGGATCTTTATCCAAGTACATCAATGCCGGTTCTATCGGTATTCACACGCTATCCAGGAGCGGGCCCTACCGATGTTGAAAGAAATGTAACAGAAAGGCTGGAAAGATCATTGGCAGGTTCCAGGGGTCTTGTCAACATGACATCTTTCTCACAGTTCGAGTCTTCTTCCATAACACTGCAGTTTGAATACGGAACGGACATGGACAGGGCAATGTCGGAAACCCAGAATCTAATGAACCGCCTTGCAAACTCCCTTCCTGCCGGTGTTGATTCACCGATGGTCATGCGTTTTGATATGTCATCAGCTCCCGTAATGAGCCTCATCGTCAGGGGAAATTATCCGCCGGATCAGCTCCGTCTTTTTGCAGAAGATTATATACAGGCGATGATTGAAAGGATAGAAGGCGTAGCTTCCGCCGATGTAACGGGCGGAACGGTACAGCAGGTCGATGTAAAAGTTGCGCTTAACCGTCTTGCCGCCTTTAATATGACGCTTAACGATGTAGTAACCGCCCTAAGGGGGCAGAACATCGTTGCATCCGGCGGCAGTTTAAGGCGCGGCAATATGGAGTATCAGATAATAACACAGGAAGAACTGGTAAGCCTGGAACAGATCCGCCGTCTTGTGGTAAGGACGATCAGCACTCCGGTGGCTGGACAGCCAAACCGCTCGCAGGTTGTAAGACTGGAAGACATTGCCGATGTAAACCTTGGCTATAACGAAAATGCCTCAAGGGTTCGCATTAACGGACAGAGCGGCGTTTATATACAGGTATCTTCGGAAGGAGACAGTAATCAGATTCAGGTTGCAAGGGCAATTAAAAATGCACTTGAGGAGATAAACGCAAGTCTGCCGCTGGGAATAACACTTGAGGTTCTTTCTGACAATACCGTCATGGTAACCGCCACCCTGGATCAGGTTTTTTCAAACGCCTTTCAGGGAGCCATGCTTGCAATGCTTGTACTCTTTCTCTTTTTGCGAAATATCAAGGGCACACTAATAATCGGTCTTTCACTTCCAATTTCCATTTTATTGACCATCATGTTTATGAGCATTTTTGGTTTTACACTAAACCTTATTACCATGACAGGTTTAATCATGGGAATGGGAATGACGGCTGACGCTTCCATTGTAATAATAGAAAATGTTTATAACTATAGGAAAAGGGGAGCCAAGCCCAATATTGCAGCCATACTTGGCAGCAGGGAAATGTTAATGGCAATTGTCGCTTCCACAAGTACGACAATCTGTGTATTCCTGCCTCTAATAATTTACAGAAACAGGCTTGAAATGATGGGGCAGATGTTCAACGATTTAATTTTTACGGTGGTTATTTCACTTGTCTGTTCTCTTATTGTTGCAATAACGCTTGTTCCCAGCCTTTGCGGTTCAATTTTAAAACTGGACACAAGGGTGCAAAAGCCCCTCAAATTCAAACCTCTCGCCATTGTTGACGATTTTTTTGAAAAGGCATTAGTCGCAATGGAAAAATTTTATATTAAAGGACTTGGCTACTGTCTAAAACACAGGATATTGATCCTTACCCTTGTTATGTCAGTTTTTGTCCTTTCAATTTTTCAGTTTACCGGAATCGGGATGAATCTCTTTTTCCGTTCAAGGATCGATGACAATGTTAATATAAGCGTTTCACTCCCGCAAGGAACAACAATCGATGTTACAGAAAGACTTCTCTTTGAACTCGAAGAAATTATCAAGGACAATATAGAAGGTTACAACAACATTATTTTAACCGCAAGAAGGGGAGGAACAAACCAGGGCTCCATTCAGATTACCCTTCCCCCTCCCCTCCAGCAGATAGATACTCCTGACAGCATTATACAAAAGCTCACCCCCATATTTAACGCAATACCGCAGGCAAATGTTAGTTTCAGGGCAGGTCGTGCAATGTCAACAACCTCCGCTGTAGAAATAGCTATTGCCTCACGAAACTATTATGCGCTAATGGACACAGCCGAAGACATTATACGCATAATTAACCGCTACATTCCCGAAATTGAGAACCCGAGAGTTAATGTAGACGAAGGCCCTCCCCAGCTTGTAATAAACATAGACAGGGACAGGGCAGCCGCCCTTGGCGTTTCCATGCAGGCAATTACAAGCGAAATACGCACGGCAATGGACGGAACAAATGCAACAACAATGTCCGGTGGAGACAGGGTCATGAACGTACGTGTTATGCTGCGTGATGAAGACAGGGAAGGAATGCCCAATCTGGACGCTATTTTTGTTATAGGAAGGTCTGGCTCCAGAATTTCACTTTCCAATGTTGCAAGCATTACAGAAAGCAGGGCTCCATCTTCCATAAGAAGGGAAAGACAGGAAAGGGTTTTTCGCATAACGGGAGAAATTCCCCCCGGAATTGCAATCACCGAAATGCAGAGCTTTCTGGAAGAGACAATAAGAGACAACATCATTCCGCGTGACGGTGTAACAATACGCTATCTTGGGGAAGCCGCAGATATAGATACCTATTTCGGACATGCCCTTGTAATAATATCGGCGGTAATTTTTCTTGTTTTCTGTGTTATGGCAAGCCAGTTTGAATCCTTTGTAGATCCCTTTATCATATTTTTTACGATTCCAACCCTGTTGATCGGCGTAGTCTGGATCTATAATATTACTGGCGAATCCATGTCCATGTTTGCACTGATAGGAGTCATTGCCCTAATAGGCGTTGTAGTTAATGCCGGAATTATTCTTGTTGACTATACAAATACATTAAGAGCCAGAGGTTTTACCGTTAAGGAATCCTGCCTTGAAGGAGGCAGAAGCCGCCTTCGCCCCATACTAATGACAAGCTTTACCACAATACTTGCCATGACACCCATTGCCTTTTTCCCCGGCCCCGGAACCGATACGATTCAACCCATAGGAAAAACCTTTGTCGGCGGCCTTATTGTCAGCACCTTCACAACCCTCTTTTTAATTCCGGTAGTATACTCGCTCCTTCACGGACATAAGGATAAAAAGAAGGCCGCTTTGGATAAGCCGGCTCAGACGGAAAATGTCACCGGTACAGAAATCGAAACAGATTCCACGGCAATCGCAGCACCACCAGACACCACACAGGAAGCTGATACCGCAGATTACTAGGGCTTCACCATCGGAACAAACCTTACATCAAGTAAGTCTTCTGCGGTAAAAGCATTTTCAATTTTAGTGATCAGTTTAAGGGATTGCACATAATGAGCTGCTCCCACAGGCACAATCATTTTTCCGCCATCCCTTAGCTGAGAAAGCAGACCATCCGGAATCCTTTGAGGAGCGGCAGTAACAATGATCGCATCAAAGGGAGCCTCTTCCTCCCAGCCGGAATAGCCATCCCCATGCCTGACCCTTACATCAATATTATTCTCACTGAATATTTTTACCGCCCTGTCCGCATGCTCTTTAATCAACTCAATCGAAAAAACCTTACACCCAATACATTCCAGAACAGCCGCCTGATACCCCGAGTCCGTCCCAATCTCCAGCACCTTCATTCCCGGCTCCGGTTCCAGCATCTCTGTCATAAAAGCCACAATATAGGGCTGGGAAATCGTCTGCCCCTCCCCAATCGGCAGCGGCCTGTCTTCGTAGGATAGTTCCTGCATCTCCTCCGGAACAAAAAGATGCCGCCTTACAGACCGCATTGCATTTAACACCGCAGGAGATCTAATGTTTCTTTTAACTAACTGCTGTTCAACCATTAGGTTTCGAAGCTTTTCAAAAATATGCTCCATATTGAAAAAATATCAGAAAAAATAAAATTTGTCATGCAGGATATTACTCGACATTCAATATGTAAATTTTCTATTGACACCCATAATTTTATGCGTTATTTTATAGGAGAGTAGGATGACACAGATGACTGAAGAAGAAGCTGATGCTCTCTCTGACGAGATAGCAAATGCAGATATAACCCTAAAACCAGGCAGCGATGGTATATTTACTCGTCAAGGAAATCTAATTAACGCTCTAGATAAAGCCAGTGCTGATTATATTATGACACGTGCAATGGCTACCAAAAAAATGCCCCTGGAAATTCTGGGTGAAGTAGTCCACGAAAAAATAACAGCTTCAGTACAATAAAACAGTGAAGGCACCACAAACTGAATTCCAGCCAAGATTATCCTAACCCCTATTTCCCCTCCAGAAAACATTGCTTTATGGTACTAACCACTTCGCCAATAATTTCCTGTCTTAACTTATTCAGTTCCCGTTCCGCCCCAGCGTAATAAGTAAAAAGCTCATAGGCCTCAATTTGCAAGGCATTGGCAATACATTCCATCACTTCCGGCGTAGGGAATTTCCTGCAGGTTTCGATGGTAGCCAAATACTGGGATGAAATTCCTGCCAGCTCCGCCAGCTTATCCTGCGAATAGCCCCTTTTACCCCTGTATTTCTTGATATTCCCTGCCAGTATTTCCCTTATATTCACCATTCCTAAACCTTTTAGCCTTTAAGAATAGAATAATTGCTTTTCAGTCATTGACTAATTGGCTTAGAGGATAGTTTTTTATTCTTTAAGAATATTTATATCGAGAAAAAAAAGTAATATTATTTTGATAGAAAAATGGAGAATGTCAACCTTTTTTAAGATCTGGAGGAAAATTTTATGAAGAGAACAATCAAAACCATAGTAGTTATAACATTAGTATTATTAATCACAGTAGTATATTATGCTTGTGATTTAGGTTCTACACCTGATATCATTCCTGCAACATGGCAAGGTACATGGACTGGTACAGGATCATTTGATGGGACTAATATAGTTTTTACAGGCACTACTATAAGAGAAAACGCGGGGAGTAATTATGCTATTATTGGAAATATCAGCATAACAGATGCATCTTTACCGCATAATTCACCAGGACTTTGGCCAAATAGTTATAAAATTAATGGAATTTTAATCGCAGCAAGCGGAGAAATGGCAGAATTTGTTGGAAATGCCTGGAATACAGACATTTATTTTAACGCAAATTATACCCAATTTGTTATGGGCTATATGTTTGTAGCCCCCAATATTTACACAAAATAATCACCTTTCTGGCTACCAGACGACAGAGATAACGAAACAGTGTCAGTCACCAAAATACTACTTGTTAATGGACATGAATGTACAACAAGGCATAGCAAAAGGTTATCCTCACTTGAATTGTAGCCTGCAATGAGAGGAATCATCCCTTCGAAGAAGGGGTGATTGCCTCATAACAGGCTGCCTTACATGGAATGACCTTCCGCTGACTCACTTATAAGTGATTGCTTTATCCAATATTTTTATTAATCCACTATAATTACCATTAAATGCTTCAATATCAGCCTGTAATAATTCTTTACTATCTATTTCACTAAAATCGAGTATATAATTTGCATTTATTGATAATTGCCTGAAATATTCACGTAGTGTTCTACCATTACCTTCCCGAAATGGGTGTAAGGCATTTATCTCTCCCATATAATAAGCCATTCTTTCAATAAAGATTTGTTTTTCTAATCCAACTAAATAATTTTCTTTTATTAAATTTGAAAATATTTTTTTTGAACTATCGAGAATATATTGTCCTCTACAAAAAATAGAAGATCCCTTTGAGAAAAAATCTCCAGTTCTAATATTTCCTGCCCACTCATAAATATCAGAAAATATTTCTCTATGTATTTTACATAAACTGTCAAAATTAAATTGTTCCATTGCTGGCATATTATACAGCATCAATAGTTTTATACTGGTTATTTCTTTTTCAGCAATTGTTAATGCATCTTCATTTTTGATTCCAAGTTTATTTTTCAAAATAGTGGTTCCAGGATAATAATATCCTTCAGAACCTTCATATGAATAATCATATTTTTGCAAAATTATACCTCTACATAAGTGTGTTTTTTAATTGTTTCCTGTAAAACCTTATGAATATCATCCTTACCATTTAAGCAATTTCTAAGACGATCTTTATCTTCATTTGTAAGTGGCATATCTTCCATTTTCATTGAGAAATCAATATTTTCGATGATATTTTCTATATTATTATCCATAAAACCTCCAAAATAGTCAAACTAATTATACCATAAAAATTTATTTTTAACAATAATTTTAAACAGGTACACAACAGTGTCCAGGATGTTTTTGTCGGCAGAAAGTTATCTTCACTTGAATTGTAGCCTGCAGTTAAAAACGATATACTGTATGGTTTTGTTAGCGGAAGGTTATTCTCCGGATAATTGTAGGCCAGAATGAGGGTGTTCGCCTAATCTTCGATTGGGTGAAACTCCCGGACTGGCCTACATTTCAGGATGACAAACCTTCTGCTTACCTGGAATGACCTTCTATAGGTTTACAAATATTATGCGCCAACATCGTATCATTGTTTTTATTCTATCACTTCAAAATTATTGCCTGTAATTATTATGGCTTTATTATCTGGTAATCTTATTTCTGAATGATCATTTGGGTTGAATTGTCCGGTTCCTATTCCTTCATTGCCATGAACGTGCAATTTACAGTTTATATAACCCAAATTTTCAGGTAAATTATTTGCGGCAACAATGCTGCCTGCACTTACACCTATGTATATACCGCCATTTTCAACGAATTGTTTTAATGATGTATTAAATCCTGTTTCATTTATTCTTTGCAAAAGATACTGCGAACTGCCTCCGCAAAAGTAGATTGCATCATATTGTGATAACTCATTATACTCCATTTTATAATGCAAATCGTAAACATATATGTTTTTATCAGGTATTCCCAGATCCAGAAGATCATGCATACATCCCGGAAGAACCTCAATTGCACTTGCATTATTGGCAGCCGTCGGTACAAATACAGCCTTAATGTCTTCCGCCTTTTTATTCGCAAAATTCAAAAATAATTTACCGATATTTTTGTTATCAAAACCATTTGCTGTTAAGATTATTCTTTTCATGAAGACTCCTTTACATTCAATAGACAGGCTTGTATTTTATTTTTTATTTCCCAAACATTATTTCCAATATTGCTAATTATTGTAACACTTACTTTTTTGTCAATATTATAACTCGATATAAAACTTACTCCAGGATCATTGCCCTGAAACCAGGGTTCATAAACACCTTCTTGTGTTTCGTTAAGCCATATACCATAACCATAGCGATCGTTTTCATCCTTGCTTTGCATAGACAACATTTTATTTAAATACTCTTTTGATAAAATAGTACCGCAAAATAAATTGTCCCAAAACTTATCTATATCTATTATGGTTGTAAACGCTCCTCCGGCTCCTGTTCCTTTTACGTCAACACTGTATATATTCAGGAAATATTCTTTTCGCAAGCTGTCAAATATATAGGAATTAGCACATTTTGGAGGAAGCCTGTCCAATTCATAATAGCCTGTATTTATCATTCCACAAGGTTCGAATATATTTATTTTTAAATATTCATCAAATAACATCTTTTCAATTTTTTCTATTATTAGACCCAATAGCACATAGCCCGTATTGTTATACTGGAATTTTTTACCCGGTTTATACATCATTGGCTTATCAATAAATAAAGGCACTAAATCCATGGATTGCCTTATCCTATAATTTGGAATATTCTTCCATAGCTCAGAGTAATCATCCATTATACTTTCATCAAAATAATCAGGTATTCCTGAAGTATGATTCAAAAGCTGTTTTATGTTTATATTTTTATCAATTGACTTTAAATCAAAGTCCAGTATGTTGCCAATAGTATCATTAAAGCTTAATTTACCCTTTTGTATTAATTGCAAAATACCGGCACCAACAAATACTTTTCCGGCAGATGCTGTTGCAAACCTGGTATCAACTTCATTTGGTATTTTGTTTACTATATCAGCATACCCATAGGCTTTTTGAAGGATTATTTGATTGTCTTTTTTTATAGAGATGGCCCCATTAAAATTATCATCTATCAATGTGCTTATGTTCATAGCATATCATAATACATAGTACGGCGGAAGGTATAGGTAATATAGGCTGCTCCGAGGCAATTATCCATTAGTAAAGGCGGAAGGCATAACTCTGAAATGTAGGCTAGTCCGGGAGTCCTATCCATTCTTCGAATGAATAGGCACCCTCATTCTAGCCTACGATTATTCGGAACAAAAAACCGATGAAGAAACATTTTTGAAAGAATATAATCAGAAACTAAAAACATTATATGAAAAATTAATTCAACAGAAAAAGAGACATATAAAGAGCCAACACTATTTTCTTTTGCGCCGCCTTTGCTGCATATCCGATCTCATCTCTTGCCTGGCTTTTTCGGCATAGTCCGGAAATATATCGAACTCCCTTTTATTTTCCAGATAAACCACTACTCCAAACCTCTTCTTTTTTTCGATGGTTTCAAAGGCTGCCTTTATAAAGAAAAGGAGCATGTTTAAAACATTACGACCCAGTTGTTTATTTACCCTGATAGCCTTTATTTTTTTGAAATAAAATATGTATCCCCAATCGTCAATTTCTTCTGTTAAGTAATTTTCATTATTTTCTGATGTAATTTCCAAAGCGTTTTCATCAACTTTTTTAATTTCTTCAGCATTTTTATCATCATTGTCTACAAAAGCAATATTTAATCTCGCATAGTCTGCAAAATCCCTATAAGTCATAGCCTTTATTTTTCTATATACTTCATTTTTGGGATGATTTTTCAATGCACGTTCCAAGAATGGAAGTTTTGTAACGCCATCCCTTGATGAAAACTCTGCTTTTTCCAGATCTTCATGATATTTCAGGTAAATTTCTCCTATATAGAGCCAGTTAAAAATACTGCTGCGATCTTTTTGAGCTTTTCTGGCAAGATCAAATACATAGGAAGTCATGTTCTTAAAACTCAAAATCCTGTAAAGTCTTTCAGTTTTAACCTTAACCAAAGCAAGCCCGATTGAAAGAATAGAATTTTCTTTGGTTTTAATGGTTTCCAGAATACTTTCATTCAATAGTTCCGGATCACCTGGCAGGGTAAAGTTCCCGTTTAGGGAAGATATTGTGGTATTCATATATATATTATATACATTTTCTCTATTTAGTCTAGATGTCTAGACTAAATGTGTCTAAAATAGCCAATAAAATCACTGGAATGAAAAAAATACAGGACTTAACGAATTATAGTTTAAGGAATCAGAACAATTCCAACTGTTTTGATGCAGGCTTTTCTTCATAGCTGCCTATAAATGAAAAGAGGTCTTTCATGTTGTGGACAATATTGTGGTCAGAGCAAGTTTTTTGGAAAATGGATAAAAGTTCACTGTTGTTTTCGCTGGTAATAATATAATTATTGCCGTATTTTTTCATATAACGGTATTTAAGACCGGGGAAGAGTTTGTCCAGGTTTTTGTAATAATATTCACGGCTTCCATGGCGCAGGGTCATGCCCATGCCAAAGCATACAATGCCGTAAACGCCTGCTTCTATGCAGTAATCCAGAATGCCTTTCAGGTTTTCGGGGGTATCGTTAAGGAAGGGAAGGAGAGGGCCAAGCCATACCACTGTTGTAATTCCCCTGTCCCTGATTTTTTTAAGGGCTTCTACCCTCTCAATTGTTGATGAGACGTTAGGCTCAACTATCCTGCACAGGTCTTCATCAAGGGTGGTAAGTGTTATTTGCACAACGCATTTTGCCCTTTTATTAATGCTTTCTAGAAGATCTAAATCATCAAGGATTAAATCCGATTTTGTTTGAATTGCCAAACCGAATCCGTATTTTTCAATTATTTGAAGGCAGGATCTCGTTAGTGCAAGACTTTCCTTTATTGGAATATAGGGATCGCTCATTGCTCCTGTGCCAATAATGCAGGGACGGCGTTTTGATCTTAGCTTTTCTTCAAGTAGTTCGGCGGCATTAATTTTTATCTGTACATCTTCAAAGTCATGTTCCATATTGTAACATTGGCTTCGGGAATCACAGTATATGCAGCCATGGGTACAGCCCCGGCAGAGGTTCATTCCATTTCTGGCGGACAGGATTCCTTTAACTTCTTTATAATGCATTTTATTACCTATCTGCTGCTAATAAAAAAGACTTCAGTGAATAATTCTGAATTGGAGACAGCTTCCAGAGGAATAACATTTTTTCCCAGCCTGTCAATATAAATTGTATGTAATACTATTTCCGGAGCAATTCGTTTTAGTATGACGTATAACAGTTCAGTGCAATAGAGTCTGGAATCATCGCTCATATCCATTTGCCAGTCAAAGGGAATACCCAAATATTCAGGAGCCAGGCTGGATATAAGGCTTCCTTCTATATCATTCAATCTATATATTCCTATTGCCCTTGCTATTTCGATAAATGTTTCTATTGGTATTTCATTAACATAATCTATTCCATGACCGGAATTTCCTTCAGTATGAATAACCGTAATTACACCGTTAGTTATGCGCACTATTCCCATATGCGAAAAACGATTGTCTACCGTTGATATATCGCGAAACTGCTGCGACCAAAATCTATCTCCCAAACGGCAAATTATATCACCGTCCTGAATAACTTCCGAGAAAAGTGCAAATTCGATTGGAGATAAACTTACAGCTATTCCTCTTGGCACTATTACATAAATAAATAAAGATAAAATCAATAAAAAAAATGTAATAATGCCAATGATGAAAATCCGCTTAGGTTTGCGATATTTTATCATATTAAAGGATTACCTAAATACTATCAATGCAGGTATGATGTACCTGCTTTTCTTCATTCGCTCAGTCATGTCTGTACAAGCACAGACACGACACTCGCTACATTCATCAATCAACTTTAAAGCGGGAAACATTTGTTATCAATGACTGAATGCCGTTACGGTTTTTGCTGCTTAGATCGTTGACCGCATTAACGGCAACATTAATCTGTTCGGCACCGCTTGCCATTTCGTTCATTCCGGAAGTTATTTCCTGTGTAGATTTTTCAAGGTTTGCACTTTCGGTGATAACCTCTTTCGCTCCCTGAAGCATTTCTTCGGTTGCACTGCTAACCTTTACGCTTATTTCGTTAACATTTCCGACACCTTCCAGAACCTGCCTGCTGCCGGTATCCTGCTCTTCCATTGCACTTCTTATAACACCTTCCTGCTGTGCTACAATTTTAATGCTGGAATCAATTGCTTCAAACTTGTTAAGAACGTTTTCCGTTGAAAGCGTAATTTTGTCAATGGAACCCTTTATTTTCTTTAGCACACTGCCGATTGTTTTGGACTGCTCGCTGGAACTTTCTGCAAGTTTGCGGATTTCATCTGCAACAACGGCAAAACCCTTTCCGGCCTCGCCCGCATGGGCAGCTTCAATCGCTGCGTTCATCGAAAGCAGGTTGGTTTGACTGGCAATATTTTCCATTACCGAATTAATCTCCATCAACCCTTCGGACTCACGCGCAATTTCCTGTATGTCAGACGCTACATCGGACAAACCGGTTCTGCCTACTTCGGAAGTATCCATTAAACTGTTCACATTTTCCCCGTTCTTTATAAGAGTCTCGGTAACCGAGCGGGTATTCGCTACCATTTCTTCAATGGCGGATGATGCCTGTGAAATATTGCTGCTTTGATCTCCTACATGACCATTGAGCTTGTTGATATTTATTTCCAATTGCTCCATGGTTGCATGGGTTTCACTCACACTTGCACTCTGGTTCACAACGCGAACCTTAATGCTTTGAATGTTGGCGGTAATTTCGTTTACAGCAGCCGCCGTCTCATTCATGTTAGCCGCAAGATCGTTGCCGATTTCTGACAGGGTTCCTGTCTCATTTTTAATGTCGATGATCAGGTTCTTGATTTTTTCCAGTGTCTTGTTAAAGTACAATGCAAGATCACCAATCTCATCTTTAGTGTTGATATTAATGCTTACGGTAAGATCTCCTTCCCCTTCGGAAATATCTTTAAGGGTATTGGTAACATTGACTATCGGCTTTGTCGTAAAATGGTAGACAAAATAGCTTACAACAGCCCCGATTGCAAGGAAGGCTGCCGCTACAATTATCGCGAACCTTTGCATATTCTGAACAGGAGCCATGATTGTAGATTCAGCAATGGCAAGCATTATTGTCCATGTTGTATCGGAATTTCCAATTGCAAAGGAAACAAGATCAATTTCCGTACTGGAATTAAGAACGGCAGAATAGCCCTGAAGCTGGAGATTTTCTCCCCACTCAACTACCCGCTGTACATCACTAAGCCTGTCACCAAACATTGTATTTACTTCGTTTAAAAAATTTCCGACATTGTCGGGAATATAACTTGCGATGATATAGCCGTCATTGGCGTAAATGGACATTGCGGCTACTTCGGGGTTATCTACCATGGCCTGCATAACAGAGGGCTGTACGGCGATAAGGTCTATCCTTCCGTTTAACATTCCAATAACCTGATTCGTAGAATTACTGATAATGGGGATCGATACCCTCATTATTGCATTATCAATACCTCTTATCGGAACTATTTCCGGAGTTTCCACCCTGTCCTGTCTTGCGTTCACACTATTTATATGTGCAATTATCGTATCTACAATACCGGATGTTCTAATAAACAGCTCTCCTGTATATTCGTCCCTTGTTACAACTGCGGCGTATTGACCTGTTGGAGTAGAACCTTCGCGGCCAATATGCTGGGCGTCATTGTCAATCGCGTTAGGCCTCATGACCACGCCAATTTCGAAAAAGACATCCTGTGAAGCCATTACTCCGTGTATCATATCATCAAAAATATCACGTCTGATTTCCTGATCAAAATAATCATAATCCGCCATTATATCTGCCAGAGTGCGCAAGACCCGCAGATGTCCGTTAACCCTGCCGTCCCAGTACTCTGCTTCCCGGGAAGAAAGGTTTCCCATCGAATCAATACTTAATTCCATACTGATACTTGAAGCCTGAATAACCAGTAAGAAGGTAAGCGCGACTGCCACTATAGCTATCATGGCAGCTCCCATGAGTGTTAGTTTGATTTTAATTTTCATTTTTTCTCACCCTTTTTTTTTGCATTTGATTCATTATATATTGAATATACATTTGATAAATTTTCAATGTTTTTTAATTCGACATGAAGTTTGTTCAGACTGTCCGATAAATTTAACAACAGTTTGCTGTTTTTAATTGTTTCCGGTACCAAGCTATCCATCAGAGTACCAAGTTTGTAAAGATTATTCAATATGACAATCATACTGTCCCAGTCATTATTTTCCCAATCCGGGGATTCAGGCATTTCCGTTTTGTGAAAATCTTCCTTATTTTCGTTAAATACGGCTAAACTGTGCGATTGTCTTGTGTAAGTCATTATTCTATATTTTCTTCCTATTGTCCTAAAATTAATCGAAAAAAGTATAAAGATTTTTAACTATAACCCATACTATAATAAATATCCACTATTGTCTAGTGGCAATCTATAACTAATACCTTATTCTTGTATTGAGGATGGTTGTAGATAGTATCCATGGCTCATATTAAAGAAATTTTGGCCTATAACATTAGACTCTTAAGGAAGAAATCCGGCCTTTCTCAGGAAAAATTAGCCGAAGCCGCTGAATTATCAGCCCAAACCATAAGCGATATTGAAGGCTGCCGTACCTGGGTTAGCGATAAAACCCTGGAAAGCCTGTCAAAAATCCTGAAAGTTGATGTTTTCCAACTTTTCATACCACCGGTTGATGCTTCGGCGGTTAACATGGATCTCCGTTTATACAATCGCCTTTGTTTACTAAAAACCGCCATGAAGGAAGATATAGATAAAAGACTGGATGATTTTTACCTGTCTGAAAAATCCGCTTCCCGAAATTAAACTCCAAATAGTTAGGCAACATTAATGAATGAAGGCTGCTCCGGCACAATACTTTGCCCATGGAAAATTATTACATGACATCAATCAAAAGCAGAAGGTATCTCATGTAAGGTAGCCTGCTCCGAGGCAATCACCCATTCTTCGAATGGATGATTCCTCTCACTGCAGGCTACAATTAACCAGAGCAGAACCTTCTGCATCGCCATGCTATGCATTCATGTCCATGGGCAAAGGAAAAGCGGTCATGGGCAGCCTACATTAAGAGTATACCTTCCATAATGTATATTCACCTGTACAGGGGTCCCAGGGCGGCACAGGCTCGGTAATCGGAGCTTTCCTTGTCCATTCCAAAGGCGTTCCAGTAACTTGGCCGGAAGATCTGCTCTTCTGCAACGTTATGCATGCAAACGGGAATCCGCAGTATGGCGCATAACGAGATTAGATCGGCGCCGATGTGACCGTAGGAAATGGAACCGTGATTGGCTCCCCAGCAATTCATTACATCGTATGCACTTTTAAAGGGATGAACGCCTGTTACCCTTGGCGCGAACCAGGTGCAGGGCCATGTATAATCGGTACGCTTCCAGAGTATGTCCGACACATTGTCCGGCAGGTTCAGGGTCCAGCCCTCGGCGATCTGCAGTACGGGGCCGACTCCCTTTACCAAATTAAGCCTGGACATGGTTACGGGCATTTCTGCCTTTGTAATAAAGCGGGAGGAAAAGCCGCCGCCCCGGAAATAGCCGAAGTCTGCGGCATTCCAGGTGACAGCATCTATGCAGGTTTTCCAGTCTGCATCGCTCACTTCCCAGAAGGGCTTAATCGTTCCCTTGCCATCGGCTCCCTTCATCTCACCGGAGGCATCAACACAGGCAGCCCCGGAATTAATCAGGTGAATAAAACCGCCTGCTTCCTTTGCCGCACCAGTTAGATCATAACCGCCATTTACAACGGAGGCTGTAGCCTTCTTGACTGCTTCGGGGCTCCAATAACTACGCACATCGGCGAAAATTTGAGCCGTGCCTGTAAGGAGTTTACCGAACAACATTCCAACCCCATTGAGGGTGTCGTTCTCGGTTGCAAGGATATAAGGCTCCCTTGGACCTTCCCAGTCAAAAGATGAACACATTAGGGATTCGGGAAAATCGCAGTTTGGATAAAAGTCTGTCCACTGACGTTGACCCTGAAAACCGCCGGCAATGGCGTTATGCCCAAGCCTTTCTTCCTCGCAGCCTTCCGGTAAATTGGGGTTTCCGTTAAAGAGATCCTTGATGATGCACATCATCTTGACTACAAAGTCCCAGGCCTTGTCCTGTTCCTCACGAGAGCGCTGGAGTTCCGGCGGATTCTTGTCAAAGCCCTCCTTGCAATACTGCTTTGTCCAGGCAAGGGCTTTCTGATATTCCTTTTCATCATAAATGCCGTTTTCCATCCGGCGGATTATTTCAACTTCATCAACACTTTCAACCCTCATACCCAGGTACTCTTCAAAAAATTCCGGGCTGATTATGGAACCGGCAATGCCCATACAGATGGAACCAATCTGCAGATAACTCTTGCCCCTCATGGTGGCTGCCGCAAGAGCTGCCCTGCCGAAGCGCAGAATCTTTTCCTGCACATCAGGGGGGATTTCCGTATCGGAGGCATCCTGCACGTCCCTGCCGTAAATGCCGAAGGCCGGCAGTCCTTTCTGTGCATGAGCGGCAAGCACGGAAGCCAGATAAACTGCTCCCGGGCGTTCCGTTCCGTTAAAGCCCCAGACACCCTTAATCGTATTGGGATCCATGTCCATTGTTTCGGAACCATAACACCAGCAGGGAGTCACGGTAAGGGTGATGTCAACGCCCTCACGGCGGAACTTGTCGGCACAGGCCGCAGCTTCCGGCACCCTTCCTATGGTAGAGTCGGCGATCACCACCTGTACGGATTCGCCGTTGGAATAACGCAGGTTTTTCTCGAGCAAGGCTTTCGCAGCCTTCGCCATGTTCATGGTCTGAGCTTCCAGAGATTCCCTGACCTTCAATACACCCTGCCTGCCATCTATTGTCGGCCTTATGCCGATCTTCGGATATGCACTTACAAAACGGTTTTTTGCCATATCATCCTCCATATATATCAAACTAAATCAAAATTATATTTCAATATTAGCATGCTTGTTTCCAATTTGCCATTGTTAAAAATAATGATTCAGGTTTAATATTAGGAATATGCGTATTTTAATCGGCGGAATGAATCATGAGTCCAATACACTCAACCCCATAATTACAGGTGAGGATGATTTTGTAGTTTATCGTGGAAAGGAAATAATCGACAGCCTGCCTCCTTTTTCTTCTGCGGCAGGGATTTTGAAAACCCTGCAGGAAGCGAGTACTGCTGGTGCAGGTATCGAAATCATCCCAACTATAGTCGCCCGGGCAGTTCCGAACGGTGTAGTATCAAGTGCCTTCTATAAAAAAATCAAGGCGGAGTTTCTTGAGCGAGCGACAGAGGCATTAAAAGAAGGCCCCATTGACGGAATCTGTCTAGCACTCCATGGCTCGATGAAGGTCGAAGATCTTGGCTGTGCCGAAGAAGACCTCACTCAAGCATTGCGAAAAATCCTCCCCGAAGTTCCGATGATCGCGGCTCTCGATATGCACGCAACAATCACCCCCGGTCTTCTTGAAGCGGTGGATGGTTTTGTGGGTTACAAGACCGCTCCCCATGTTGATAGTTTTGAGACAGGTTCACATGCGACAAGGATGCTTTTAAAAGCCCTTAAAGAGGGTGTTAAGATAAGGACTGTCTCCCAAAAGATCCCTGTTATGATAGCCGGAGAAAAAACAGAAACCAAGGTAGAGCCAATGCTCTCACTTATAGGCTCCTGCCGTAAAGCCGAAGAGGTTAGCGGCATTGAAGCTGTGTCCTTACTGCTTGGTTTCCCATGGGCAGATAATGCGCATAACGCCGTAACGGTTCTGGTAAGTTATTTGGAGAACGTAAGCGCAGAGCGAGAAATTGCTCGAGAAACAGCGCGCGGTATTGCCGCCGCTTTCTGGGAAAGACGCAATGATTTTAAGTTTCGCTCGGAGTTCTACAATACAGGCGAAGCACTTGCTGCCGCATATGGATATGTGGAAAAGGGAGAGCGTCCTGTCTTCCTTTCCGATTCCGGCGACAATCCCACAGCAGGCGCAACCGGAGATGCTACCGATCTTCTGGAAGAAATTATCAAGACCTTGGATAGAGCCGACAAACTGCCCACACCCTTACTCTACTCCGGATTTTTCGATACACATGCATCTGATGCATGCGTCAAGGCTGGCACAGGTGCAGAAATTGAAATCACCATTGGTGGTAACTGGGACAAGCTTAATGGGAAGAAAGTTCCTCTGCGTGTTAAGGTGCTTAACATTGTCCGGAATTACAGTACATATAAATCAGATCTGGTTCTTGTTAGCCACAGGAATGTATACATCGTAATTACATCAAAACACATAGGTTTTGGTGATCCCGATCTTCTGCCGGCTCTGGGAATCAATCCTGCCGATCACTGTCTTGTCGCGGTAAAACTGGGTTATCTGGAACCCTGCTTTGAAAGCATTGCAGCCCGGGCAATATTGGCCACTACAAGGGGCTGTTCAAATGAGGTGCTTGAATCCATTCCATACAGGAAGGTTATCCGCCCCATCTTTCCGCTGGACAAGGATTTTTCCTGGCAGCCGGAGTGAATGTAATTAAAGTATCAAAACGCTATGTCACAGAAAGTGACTTATTAAAATATATAAATAAACAATACGCCATAAAGGGTGAGAGAATACGCTTGTACCGGTCATCGTGGGGGCGAGTATTTTTTATTCAAAGTGCGTTAGGACGAAAGGTTTTTAAGCTATATCCACCAACAATTACGGAAGCCGCCATTCAAACGACGCGCATAATAACATATTTACATGGCTGTGGTTATCCCATCGTAAAAATTATCCCAACGGTATCAGATGAGCTATTTGTCACAGTTGATCTTCCGGAAGGAAATTGTATTGGCGTTCTCTTTGAGTATGCAAGCGGTATTTGTATATGGGCATGGAATGCATTATACGATACCGAAAAAGAATCCATCCATCCTTTGACAAGGCAGTTTAGTAAACAAGTGGGACTTATGCACCGTTTGATGGAAGGTTATGATGAACCACTCATTCAAAGGGGAAGTAAAGAAAGTATATTTGATGTAATGATTAATCAGTTGCGCCTGGATGGATATAACGAAACCAAAGTCCGCGACCTGGATGAATATGGCAACGAATTATGGGCTATATTAAGCAAATGCCGAGCTGGTTTTTATCATGCTGATATGCACTGCGGTAATACCAAATATCGCAACGGTCAATTCACATGGATGGATTTTGATAAAGCCTGTATGTCCTACAATGTGATGGATATTGGTTGGTTATTAACAACTGGTTGGATTCATTATCACGAACAAGAAAAATCTGTTGAGCGTTCCCGCCGGTTGTTTGAAGAAGTGTACGCAGGTTACAGCTCCGAACAATCAATGACCGACAGCGAAATTGGTGCCGCGCTTCATAGTGCCGCCATTATCCATTTCGAAGGACTCGGATTGGATTCAATAAGACTTAACAGAGGAATCGCGCCCCATATAATTGACAGGGAATATGAATGGTTAATGCGTTGGCGGGAATGTTGTGCCAAGTTAATATAGAAGCATAGGAGAAAATAATATGGAATATAGTGTTGTTGAAATAAAGGACAATGACAAAAAGGCAGAATTCACTAATTCAATTTTAAGAATGCTGCCGGAATGGTTTGGAAATGAAAAAAGTCTACAGGATTATGTAGATTCTGTACACGAATTTCCATTTTGGGCAATCTTTGATAAAGATAAATGTATTGGATTTATTTCCATTAAAATACATTATAATAGAACCGGTGATATTTATGTGTGCGGTGTCGACCCAAATTATCATGGGAAAGGAGCTGGAACATTATTGTATGAAGAATCAGAAAATTATTGCATAAAAAATAAATGTAAATACATAATTGTAAAGACATTAAGTGAGATTGCTCAATATGAACCATATTTAAAAACAAAAGAATTTTACAAAAAAATGGGTTTTTCTGAATTATTGACTTTAACAGAAATGTGGGATAGTGAAAACCCGTGCTTAATAATGATCAAGAACATAAATGATTGAAAAATGTTATGCGCAATCTACTATTGCCTGCAGTATAAGGCAGCGATGCCCATACAAACAAAAAAAAGGCTGCCCGTACATCACGGACAGCCAATATCGCCGCAGGCAGGCATGCCCGCAGCAGCAATTAATTCTTATCTAAACTGCTCGTTATAAGCTGTCTGATAAATCTGCACAACGCCTTCAATGCCTGCTGCTCTTAATTGCTGCAGGAAGCCATTGAACTCGGTATCTATATTATAGGTACCGTTAATAAAGCCATACACATAACGCATAAGCAGGTTTCTTATGTCGGTAATGGGTACGCTTGCGGCTGTTGTTTGTGCCTCATTCAATTTAACCTGCGGCATAACCATCTGATAATTGGCATAGGGTTCCATTGCCAATGTGGTTGTAAAGAGAAGTCTTTCCAGACCTTCGGCCGAGTAGAGGGGAATTGATGAATCAAAGAGCTCGCCTGCACGGAAGGCAGCGTCTCTATTACCAATGGTCATCTGTACCCAGTGATCGTTCTGGGGTTCAACTTCCTGCCAGGGTACCAAGGGTGCATAAATGGCAGGGTTATCGTCAAGACCCATTTCTCCGGGTAATGCCAAACGCCAATGGGTTGCACTGGGACCAAAATATGCGTTCATGGTTGCATCGAATTCATAAAGCCTGTCTGCCCATCTTACGAGCTGCACTGCACGTTCATGGGAAACATCAGCGGAAATTAAGAATCCGTTAAAACCAAGATCGTTAACATTCTTCGGAATCTGCTGCAGACCGGAAGGTCCTCTAAGCGGCATTAATGGCACAAATTGCTGATAGCGCGCACCGCCTGTTTCGCTGAAAATTCCTGCATAACCGCCGGGTGCCATACCTACGCGGGCAACCGGACCGGATTCCACGAGGTTAACAAGTGCGGTATCATCCATGGTAAAGGAGCCTTCATATAAAAGGCCTTCCCTGAATAACTGGTTCATAAACCTCAAGCCTTCAAGAAAACCAGGTTCAAACCAGGGGGTTTTTACGGTGCCGTTTTCAACATAAAGCCCAAGAGAACTAACCGCTGCAGAGTTGCTCAGCAAGTGAGCATCGTAGAAGGTAAAGCTGTTCATGATGAAATATTCCATATAGTTGCCCCAGCCGCCAAGGGTTGCAGCCGCAAATGGAATTTCATCACTGTTATTGCCGTTGCCGTTTGCATCCATATCGCGGAAGGCACGTAAAACAACTAGCAATTCATTGGTTGTGGTAGGAATTGGAAGCCCGACCCTGTTAAGGAAGTCCTGGTTAATCCACATCTTTGTAAACATGGTACAGTGATAACACTGGTTGACATTGGGCATGGTATAAATATTGCCATCGGTCATGGTT
>Ga0099364_10001861_pt1 | contig 34125 bp, 20 predicted proteins | sample TergutTh196P3_FD_73070 | JGI IMG/M metagenome (GOLD analysis project Ga0099364, IMG submission 73070) | Microcerotermes parvus P3 segment gut microbial communities from Pointe-Noire, Republic of the Congo - Th196 P3 | ecosystem: Host-associated > Arthropoda: Insects > Digestive system > Gut ... | reverse complement strand
TCCTGACACAGAATTAACAGGAAAATACAGCAAAACAGAGATTTCACAGACTAGATTGCTTCGTCGCTACGCTCCTCGCAATGACGAAGAGGGGGTATTTGAATAGACACTTTATGCTTAACGATTTATGCTTAACCTCCTAAATCTCTTTTGACTTTTCTGAAAAAATGGTATGTACTATAGAAGTAGGAATTTCCGATTTTCAAAAAAGGAGTTGTTGTTATGACAATCGAAAGTGGTACGATTCAGTCGCGTGTGGGCGATTCCTAAAGACGCCCTCAAACCACAAGACCCGCGAAAATCGTCATTTAAACACAACTTTGACACAACTCCATGATATTATGGTGGTCATTGGAAGGAGGCATCGCAAATGCTTAATGTATTAATAGTAGAAGATGAACAGGCAATCGCTAATTTAATTTACATAAATTTAAGCGACGAAGGATATCACTGCACTTGCGCTTTTGACGGTAAACAAGGAGCCGACTTTATTGAAAAAGAAAACTACGACCTGATTCTTCTTGATATAATGCTGCCCGAAATCGACGGATATGAATTGCTCGAATATGTGAAACCTATGGGAACCCCTGTGATTTTTATTACGGCAAAGGGGGCAGTCGAAGATAGGATAAAGGGTTTAAAGCTCGGAGCGGACGACTATTTAGTGAAGCCGTTTCAAATAGGCGAATTGTTAGCAAGAGTTGAAGCGATATTGCGGCGTTACGGCAAAAGCGAGAGACAGATTACTTTCGCAGATGTGTCTATAAATATAGATTCACGGCAGGTAATAAAAAATGGGCATATAATAGATTTAACAGTTAAGGAATTTGATTTGCTTGTTGAACTCATCCGAAATAAAAATGTAGCTTTATATCGCGACAGATTGTATGAAAAGGTTTGGGGTGAAGCGTTTGCCGGCGAAACCCGCACACTGGATTCTCATATCCAGCGATTACGTAAAAAACTCGGATGGGAAGAACGAATAAAAACAGTATTCCGCATAGGATACCGACTGGAGGGATAGTGTATGCGGTTGTACGCTAAGTTTTTCTTTTGTGCAACATTTGTTATCAGCGTAGCTCTCCTGCTGTCCGGTTATTTACTAATCACTTATTCTTATGAGAACGCAATTAACCGAGAAACTGAACGTGCCATTACTCAATATCAATACGATAAATTCACGGTGCAAGCAAGCTTGATTGCATATGCAGACTCATTGCACGATGATATACTCGGAAATATTTTGAGGCAAGTATCAGCAGATTTAAACGGTCTGACTGCATTTTTTGCAGAAGACAAAACCCTCCTGTATTCTGACCTCCCCCCGCAGACCAATTATGTAATTTTGGATGATGTTTCTGATAACTCTCATATTCACCAGTTCCAAGAAGTAAACGGTGAAAACTACATAATAGTATGCGGAAAACTCATTCAAAACGATTTGATACTATATTTTTTGGTCGCTACGGATATAAGTGACGTTGCCGTACTAAAACAGCAAATGACTCAGAGTTTTGTGAGAATATACTTTATCACGCTTTCGTTGAGTATGACTATGATAATAATACTCTCGGCGTTAATAACCAGACCGATAAAGAGGATGAATAAAGTTGCGGCAGGGATAGCGCAAGGCAGTTACGGCGAACGGCTTGTAGTTTCAAGCGGCGATGAAATCGGAGAGTTATCACAAAGTTTTAATATGATGGCAGACGCCGTAGAGGATAAAATTTACGAACTTTCAGAAAACGCACGGCAAAAGGAAGATTTTGTTGCGAATTTTGCACATGAATTGAAAACGCCGCTGACCTCCGTAATTGGCTATGCGGATATGCTTTACCAAAAAACGCTTACGTCGGAACAGGTCAAGGATGCTGCGTGGTATATATTAAGCGAGGGATTGCGTCTTGAAACCCTGTCGTTGAAACTTTTGGATTTAGTTGTCCTGAACAGGCGGGACTTCACGCTTGAAGAAATGCGTGCGGATGAACTGTTGTCAAGCATAGTCGGCAGTTTGAAGCCGGTAATTGAAGAAAAAAAGCTGTCGTTTCATTTAAAAGCATATCCCACATATGTTTTGGTTGAATATGACCTTTTCAAAACACTATTACTCAATTTGATAGATAACGCTATGAAATCAGGAGGCAACATTATTTCAGTCGTTGGCAAGCCAAGCGGTAGCCGGTATAGCATAAGCGTTTCCGATAATGGCCGAGGAATACCGGCCGCAGAGTTACATAAGATTACCGAAGCTTTTTATATGGGAGATAAATCCCGCTCGAGAAAACAACACGGCGCAGGGCTTGGGTTGTCACTGGCGGCAAAAATAGCGGAGATTCACGGTAGCCCGCTTGAGTTCAGTAGCGGCGAGGGCATTGGAACTGTTGCCAAAATTGACTTGCTACAGGGGGAAGATGAAGATGATGAGTAAGCAAAGAATATATACCGCAGCAGGAATACTGTTGTCTTTCGTCATTGCAGTTGGCGGTTGGGCTTTGACAAACAAACTAATTGACATAAAATCAGATAAACTGCTCTCGACATCAGGGGTAACCTCGGCATCAGGGGTAACTTGGATTAACGCGCCGATTGAAAGGTCGGCGGCAACGCCAAACCAAAACGCCACTGATGACAGCCAATCTGAAAACTTGTCGGAGATGACCGAGCGTGATATGGTTTCCATTCTCAGAAGTTGGGAATCGTCCGGGCGGCAAGAGAACCCGCATGAGCCGACTTTAGAACAAATTAGTATGGAAGCAGCAATAAGAATCGGAGAAACAGCACTTGAGTCTTTGAGCAGCTTTATTCCCGCAGACCAACTCGTGTTTGATAAAACAAAAACAAAAGCCTATCTCTCACAAAGAATACCAAGCGACCAAAATGAGCAGTTCCTTGCCCCTAATTACAGTTATTGGGAAGTCAAATTTGAAGGCGAAGGCATATGGGAGACAAGGAGAAGCGCGAATATGAGAATCAATGCCGTAACGGGCAAAATCTGGAGCATATACATTCCAATAGGTCCCTATGTCACTATTGAATTGGATGCCAATGATGTTGAAAACATATTGACTCATTATATGGAATATTTGGGAATCAATAACAGCAATAAAATAAATACTGTTCATAACACATCTTCATCGACGCCATCTATAACCGCGACTAAAGCGTTTGCCGACAGCGATGCTTACGCAGTTGTCAATATAATGTTCAGAGCAATTCCGGATGAGAAAAGCACGGTAAATCTAATTGGAGTCCAAATATATGTGACTGCACAGACGCAATAAAACTTTATTTGAGAATTAACAACTTTGACGCAACTTCAGCAAAACTATACAACATCTCCCTGCTATGATTGGATAAATCAAAAAAGGGAGGTTTTTATCCATGAAAAAAAGCATTTTAACATTGTTTCTGACTCTCGCAGTTTTTTGCGCCTTTGCCACCGGCTGTGGCACAATGAACAGAGGTGGATTAACAGCGCCGCGAGAATCAATATCGCAGCAACAACCGGTAGCGCCACAAGGTGAAAAATCAGCATACGAAACAACAACAACTCCTGTTCATTCAATCAATGCGACAGTTGACACGGCGCAGTCTGACGACGTGGCATCCAGCGCGGCAAGCAATGCGATGCAACAGAACGATAGAATTATGACTGCGCCGCTACCTGAAATCGACAAAAATATTACTGCCGTGCTTACCATCACCGGCATGAATCCGGATAGTTTTGACGATGTCATTCATCTGTTCAACTCCAAGTTTCCAAATGTAACCGTTGAAAAAGACGCCATCCAATTAACAGACCCAAATGTCGGCAATGCCGCCGCAGAACTGCACACTAAGCTGAATACGAAAATACTGAGCGGACAGGCGGGGGACATAATACTGTTCTCAAATTCTATCAGCTTATTCAAGCAGGGAGTTTTGGCTGATTTGCATGAGTTTATCTACAACGACCTACAGTTTACCACCGATGATTATTTTATGAATGTTATTGAAGCGTACTCATATAACGGCAAATTGTATGTGATGCCACTTAACAATTACGTTAAAATGATTGGATTTTCTGCATCTTTGACCGACGATTACAGTTTTACTGATAAGAGCGATTCATGGGAACTGATGCAGGCAATTAGTGAGGGTAAAAACATAGCAGACAGGAATGGCTTAAAAGGAAAAAACTATGTTTATCCGACGCCGGATTACCATCTTTTATCAAGAATGATGCTGCCAATTAATTACAATAAATTTGTAAATCTTGAAACCGGCAAGGTCAACATAGACAGCGCGGAATTCATTGATATGCTGAAATACGTTAAGGAACTAGCGGATTCCGGCTATATTTCATCAAGCGAACGCACATACAATCTGCCTGAAGGCGCTCCTATATTGAGCCCCTTTGATACCGGGCTGATGTTATTTTACTTCATGACAAACGAACCCGATTGTATTAATTTCAAGCCGCTAACCGGAAAAAACGGTTTATTGAATATATCCGGTTCAACGCCGCTTGCGATAAATGCACAATCGGCAAATAAGCAATTGGCATGGGAGTTTATAAAATGCGCTCTGTCATTTGAGGCGCAAAGCTCACCAAACAGAAGAATCTATCCGCCCATAAACAGAACCGCTCTAAATGTGTATGCCGAGCAGCGTTACTCTACGATGAAAGATTCACAACTAAATAATGGTATTAATAAAGAAACTGATTTCAAACCGGATAAGGTGGAAGTTATCCGGCAGTATATTGAACATTTTTTTGCACTTAACGAAATGGTCACCACATATACGTTCACAGATTTCGACATAGATGGAATCATCTTTGAACAGGTTATTGAATATTTCGAGGGAAAAATATCGGCAGAAGAAACCGCTCAAATTTTACAACGGAAAATCAGTATGGTCATAGAGGGATAGAGGCGACGGAATGGCAAGAAAATCTATTTTAGACAAAGCAATCCCATATCTGTTTGTTTTACCGTGTGCGGCGGGGTTCCTATGTTTTTACTTTCTGCCATTCCTGTCATCGGTATACTTCTCACTTGTGAATAACAACTTTGACAGGAAGTTCGTCGGGCTTACCAATTATATCGGACTTTTTCGGAATCAATTTTTTATAATGGCTCTGAAAAACACCCTTGTCTACATGGCGGTCAGCATCCCCGTATTAATTGCACTGACTTTTGCCGTATCGCTGCTGATTTTCAATATGAAGTCAGCGGCGATACGAGCGAGTGTGTTGTTTTTGCTGTCCATTCCACTTGTGATACCTTCTGCAACGCTCTCTTTCTTTTGGAACAATATTTTCAGCGCAAACGGCTGGCTCAATTCGCTGCTTTTCAACCTTAACACAAATCATATTCCCATTGACTTCTTCAATTCGGATAATGCGATGCCGATTATGATTCTGATATTCTTTTATAAAAACTTCGGCTATAACATTATATTGTTTACTGCGGGGCTGAATGCGTTAGACGACGCATATTTTGAAGCGGCGAAAGTTGATGGTGCAAATGCCATGCAAATAATGACACGCATAACCTTCCCACTGATGAAACCTGTCTTTGTAATTACTGTACTTATGTCCACAGTCAACTCTTTCAAGGTTTTCAAGGAGATGTATATGGTATACGGGAACTATCCCGCCGAGAGCGTCTACAACGTCCAATTTTTCATGAATAATATGCTGAGAAAACTAGAGTTCCAAAGCCTTACTGCCGCCTCGACCATAACCACGCTGGTCATCGGTTTTGCAGTCACGGTTACACTCATAAATTTGCAAAAGGGGGAACGATTTTGAGAATCGCAAAATGTATTATAACTTTTATAATCATCGGAGTATTGCTGATACTGTTATTAGCACCGATTGCCATCATGTTCACAAACTCGTTTATGTCTTTTAAAGAGATTGACTACAACTACGTGAACAAAGAAAAACAGCTTTTTGCTCAATCCCCCTATGCATCCGATTATTTTGTTAAAATGGATGCATTACCGAATACATTTAGCTTTAGCCAATACATCGCACTTGCAGGCAATCCGTTCTATTTCCATTATTTGTTCAATAGTATAAAGCTTTTGATACCGATAGTGCTACTTAATCTTACCTTTTCGTTATTGGCGGCATATGGTCTGACACAAATCAGCAGAAAAGTCAGTAACCCGCTTTTACTTGCCCTTGCCGTAACAATGCTACTACCGTTGCAGGCAATCATTGTGCCTCATTACATGGTAGCGTCGTTCCTGCGCTTAAGCCCATATTTGAGCATTGTATTGCCTGCTGTTTTCAACCCGCTGGGACAAATTATACTATTTCAATTCTGTCGTGCTATTCCTTCAGAATTAATAGAAGCCGCCAAAATCGACGGAGCAGGGCATATAAAGATTTTGCTTCAAATAATCATTCCTCTTATGAAAAATGGAATAATAACATTAGTGGTGCTGCTGTCTGTGGAATATTGGAATATCATAGACCAAGCAGTAGTGTTTATTGATAGCGTATACGACCAGCCACTTTCCGTATATCTTGCCCAGATAGCACGAGACAACATGAGAGTGATTTTTGCGTCAAGTGTAGTATTTATGTTGCCGATGCTACTGATTTACAATAGCTTCAAAGAAAACTTTTCACAGGGAATTCAGATGAGTTCCGGGATAAAGTAAAACACGTAGGGAGGGTAGTTCTATGATTGGGAAAACGGCACCGGTGATAATATTTTTCGCAATCATTACAGTAATTGGGATTGTGTCAAAGAGCATATACTTCTATTCCTTACCCCTTGCCGTAACAACGGATATTTTAACAGATTCGCCAATTCGGTATGAGTACACCGTATTCGGGACGGTGCGAGAACCAACAGCAGTGAGGGAAAAAGTGAGTATGCCGTTTACGGGAAAAATAATTAACATATATGTAAACGAAGGACAGGATGTGAAAACAGGGGATCTGCTTTTTAGTATTGATGTTTCAAATCTTATGGAAGAGATAAACCAAATAGAAAACCTTATTAAGGAAAGAGAGCAACGAATAGCTCTGTCAAATGACCAAGTGCTTAGGGAGCGTTTGAGAGTACAGGTCGAACTGTTAAACACTCGGTTTAGCGAAAAGATAGATTGCTTAACCCATGATATTGTTTTCTCGCCTGTTGACGGTATTGTCAGTAAAGTACACCGTAAAAACGGTGACACAACCAACGCCGCATATACTGTGATTGAAATTACTGTTCAAACAATTAAACTAAGAACGTATTTGCCCTTTACCAATAATTATCGTTCTTTCGAGGTCGGTGAAACGATTACGCTTAAAGACAGCAGAAATCAAGATTGTATCGGAACAATCCGGAATATAGCTTTCAATGACAATCAGAAACACATAGAAGTTGAACTTGAACCAAGCGGTCTTTACAAAGGAGAACAGCTTCGATTTTCAGATTCATTCTCTACTGAAAACATAGCCCATACAATTAAAACCGGTACAATACGCATTGATAACGAAGGTTACTATATACTTCAATTAGTGAAGGAAAAAACGTCGCTTGGCGAAAAGCTCTTTGCGAAACGGGTCAATATTTGCATCGGAATTACAGTCGGTGAGTACACAGAAATAGTTGACGGAATCACCTTTATATACCCTGTAATAGCAAATTCCGAAATCAGAGATGGTATGGAAATAAGGGTTTACTGATAATAGCTTTTCACAAAACGCAAATATGGGATGCAGATAAATTTGCATCCCATATTGTAAGCACAGAGCTTGTGTTTGTCCAACTCAGTACAGCGGATTCTTTGGCTAAATAATATCCTTTATACAGAATTCCGTCTACAAGCGCATATACATTCGGTCCTACTTGTGTAATATTTTCAATAGTCTCGCGTTGTCTTAAAACACTTATTAGAACTTTGAGGTTATCAAATTCCGATCCCGTTTTGAAAGTGGATCGTACAATCCTTCATTGGATTTTGTTACCAAGTTAGCCCGTAGCTTGGGCAAGGAAGTTCATATTTCATTACGTTAGTTTTATGGAACACAGGGGTATACTCTGACCATCATAGCGCGAGTCCTAATATAGTGAACAATTTTTCGGTTGCGGTTGTTCCTTCGGGATATAGTTCATCTGGATATGCTATCATTTCGTCAATAAACGTGGTGTCTTTGTTTATGTCATCAATCAGTTCTTGAGGGCAAGTGATTATCACGGTTTGTGTTTCTCCGTCCCAACTAACATCCGCGCCCAAAGCTTCGCACAAGACTCGAATGGGAAGTAGCGTTCTGCCGTTAATGGTTTGCGGAGCAACATCAAGTTCAGCTTGACTGAAGAAGTATTTGTCTTCTGTTTCAAACCCCCCTGTATTTGCCAATTTTTCAAAATTGTCGACCACAGATACATATATTTTTCCATCTTTTGCCTCTTCTCCCCAAAATATGCCGGGGTTGTTCATGTAGAAACCAGTCACCTCGTAATTAATTCTTTTGAAACAAGTCGTCCAGCGTTATTTCAGATTGAATTTCATTGCGGTAAGCGTTTTGGACAAGCCCATTTGCTGTAATCATTGTCATATGTATTGCTTTTCTTGTTCCAGTTTCCTCCAGAAAAACAGCCTTTTTGCGTTCTAGCGAGACGGCGTCAGTTTCCGTCAGCTCATAAGGCATACCACTGTATTTACACTCGCAAAGATTGATAACGTCATCCCGGCGATCAATAATAATATCTATCTGCGCACCGCCCTTTTGCCTAATGCTGCGGAATGTGTATATTTCGGTAATTACGCCGGAAATGCCAAGTCTTTGCTTGATTTGACGGATATGAGTCATGCAAAGCCGCTCAAAGGCATACCCACACCATGCCCTGTGAGCGGGATATGATAGGAAATTCGTCCAAAAATGAGGGTCATGTACTTTTTGTACTTTTAGAAACTTGTAATAAAAAAGAGAGAAGAAATCAATTAGCTTGTAGTAATCCCCGTTCTTCCTTCTTTTAAATTCATAACTGCGGTCAACCAACCCACAAGCCTCCATCTCGCTCAAAATATTTGTTAGTCCACCGCCGTCCGATATTCCGCTTGCGGCAGAGAGTTCCTGCCTTGTCATTCCAGTGTTATTCTTCGACAAAACCTCCGCAATACGGATATGATTGTCCGCATGCCGGAAAAGCGAACGATATAGCCTGTCATACTCGTTTCCTAGCTTCGAGTTATTTTCAAAAAAAAGCAAGTCAATGTTCTGATTTAACCCGAACATCTTGTCCATAGCATCCATATAGAATGGAATGCCGCCGAGTATCATATATGCTTCGGCGATTTGCTGCCTGTTCATAGCAATGCCCCTACTGCGATAAAACTCTTCGCAGTCGCAAAGAAGAAAGGGTTCGACGACGATCGTTTCCGTGACCCTGTTATGAAGTCCGCCATAATTCTTTATTAGTTTCTTTATCACCCATGAGGCTGCCGAACCGCAAACAATTAGTAAGATATCATTCCGCTTCGATGCAAATGCGTTCCAAAAATGTTCAAGAGCTGACAAAAAGTTTGATTTCTGTGTGTCGAGCCAGGGCATTTCATCGAAAAATAAAACCTTGCGACTGGAAGTGATATCTTGCTCAATCATCTCTTCAAGCAAACCAAATGCTTGAAACCAGTCCGTGGGTATACCTGCGTCGGTTTGAAAATGCTTCTTTAGTGAAGCATGGAAAACGTATAATTGATCCTTCATTCTCCCGTTAGAAACTCCAGTAACGGAAAACGTAAACTTGTTGTTGAAATATTGAGTAATAAGGAATGTCTTCCCAACCCTGCGACGCCCGTATACAGCAACAAACTCCGGTTTCTTCGAGTTCTCGCAACGCTCCAAAATATGGCGCTCCCTATCTCTGCCGATTATCTCCATCGAAAACACACCTGTCCCTTTTACTATTATAACTTGCTGAGTAGCTGTAGAATCTATATCTTCCAGCGAGTTATAATAACATTATACGTGATAACAATTGAATACTCAAGCTTTCTGTAGGCTATCTTTTCATCAGCCTTCAATTTTCGAACACAATTTCGTTTGTACGGGCGGATTCCATATCCCGCTATAATATTTCGCTGTATTAAATACTTCACTTTATTATCAAGCGAGTTATAAATGCAAATGTCTAACCAACACCCGTCTGTTAACCGATGCCATCAAGTATTATGTATATTCTTTTAACAATTTGTAACTTCAACAAGAATTCAGGTTGAGTTCATGAATTCTTCATATGAATGCGGTATTCTATACTCGGGAACGAAAAGATTTTCGGAAAAGACTTTCGTTCTCGGGCATTGTATCAGAATCAATGTCAACATGATAAACTATTTCAAATGGAGAGGTGTAATGATGTATAACAATGATCAAACTGACAAAGTGTTTTCAGAGGATATTATAAATCAGGGAAACCCTGGCACAGAAACACACAACTATAATACAGAGGGAATTGATACGGGATCGAGCGCGTTTTTTCCAATGAACGCAACAGGCGCGCTAAATAGCAACGCCGCGCCGCCTGATAAAACATTTGCCATGCATGGCACTCCTAACACATATTCCATGCCAGTCATTCCAAACATTCAAACCACACATGGTATGCCAGACACACACTACATTCCAGTCGCCCAAACCACACATGGCACTCCTGATGAACTCAACGTGCCAGTAGCAAAAACTACGTATGCTATGCCTGACATGCACGACACTCCAGTCATTCAGACTACGCATGCCACTACTAATGTACTCGACATGCCAGTAGCTCAAACCACGTATGCTATGCCTGACACGCACGGCACTCCAGCTATTCAAACCACACATGCCACACATACGCATTCTACGCATGCCACGTATGCCGTGCCTACTGCATCTGCCACGTATACCACATCTGCCACATCTGCTGTGCCTGCCATATATGACCCTATTAAGCACCAACATTTAAACAAAGGCAAAAAGGCAGGATGGCTAAAGGTCGCAGCGGTGGTTTTGGGTTGTGCGGCTATGACGATTGGAAGCGGGTTCATAGGGGCGAAAATAACTGAGGGGTACTTTGCCCCAATGTTAGATAATGACACCGCCCGACTCAGCTACTCAATCTCAGACGCTTCAAGTACAAACGAGAATAGCGGGTTAATAGGCGGGGCAAATAGCAGCCGCAACGACGCCAGCCGCAATAATGGCGATGAACGGGGCGCAAATACCGGGGGCGGGGGAGAATCTTTTAGGAACAGCGGCGATGGCCCCGGCAATGTAGGCGAAGATGCCAATGGCAACTCAGGCGGCAACTCAAGCGGCGACTTAGGCGGCGGAAGTGTAAATAGCGCGGCTGGCAATAATACGGGCGACTTGGCAGGTGGAAGCGGGGAAGCTGGCACTGACGCTGGTACTGGCACTGACACTGGCACTGGCACAGGTGCTGGCTCTGGCACTGGCACTGGAACTAACTCCGACGCTGGCACTGACGCTAGCACGGGTGCTGGCTCTGGCGCTGGCAACGGTGCTAGCAACGGCAACAACGGCGAAAGCATGCCCAACGAAGGTAAAAGTAGTAGCGGCGGCAATGTTGACGCTACAAGTAGCATAAACGGGTCTGGGGGGCTATCCCTTACGGATCTGTTTATCGGGGCTAATCCCGCAGTCGTAGCCATATCGTCTGAGATGACAAACCGCAATATTTTTGGGCGCGAGGTAACCCTCCCTGCCGCAGGATCGGGCTTTATAATCTCCGAAGACGGTTATATAGTTACGAATAACCATGTAATAGAGCAAGTCAAAAATATCCGGGCTCTGTTGCATGACGGAACGGAGTATAGTGCAAAACTGGTAGGCCGCGACCCGAATAGCGACCTTGCGGTACTTAAAATTGAAGCAAATAACTTATCTTTTCTTACATGGGGGGATTCTGGCGCATTGAAGGTCGGCGAACAGATTGTTGCGATTGGCAACCCATTGGGCGAATTTGCCAATTCCATGACCGTTGGATATATAAGTGCGCTCGACCGGGAAATCAACATCGACGGTACGCCGCGCAACATGTTGCAGACCGATGCCGCAGTAAACGAAGGCAATTCCGGCGGCCCCTTAATCAACATGAACGGCCAGGTCGTTGGCATTGTAACGGCAAAGTCCAGCGGCATTAATGTGGAAGGCTTGGGTTTTGCTATTCCCTCAAACGTTGCTGAAAACCTGGTCCGGCTACTTGTTGCGGACGGGTACATCAAAGGCCGCGCCGTAATGGGCGTCATTGTCGGGGAGATGGAAGACGAGGACAATGGCGAAATCAGAGTTTATGTAGAATCAGTAAACAGCGGCAGCGCCGCAGAGAAGGCGGGCGTAAAAAGCGATGATATTATCTTGTCAGCTAATGGCATTGACGTTTCAACCGTCACAGAGTTAAAGGAGGTAATCGCAAAATTGTCGCCGGGGGACAAACTGGATCTGAAGATACTGCGCGGTAGGCAAGAAATCCAGCTGACAATAACGTTGGACGAATACATGCCCCCAGATGTGGAGATCCTAGCCCCCCAAGACGACCTGGCTCCGAGGCGGCGCAACGAGGGCGACACGATACCAGTACCGAGACAGCGCAATGAAAGCGGCGAAGAACCGAGACAGCGCAATGAAGACGACCAAGCCGTACCTTTCCCAAGGGGGCTAATTCCGGAAATCGAAGGCGCATTCCCATTTGACTTCGGCTTCTGAGAATCTTCATAGAACCATACAATGTACCGAGCGCCCCTTGATTTACTTTGACATAATGATATAATATGCATCAATAAATGCGAACGAAGAGCTTCGTAGGGGCGGCTCGTTACAGCGGAAAAGGAAGATTTTGCGTGAAACTATTAGTCATGTCGGACTCCCATCGGAACCAAAAAAATATGATGTGCGCGGTTATGCGGACAAACCCTGACGCAATCATACATTTAGGCGATTGCATAAGCGACACAATGGAATTGCGCCGACAAATGCCAGGCATCAAAGTACATGCCGTCAGGGGCAACTGCGACATTCAGTCTTCTGGCGGCAATGATAAGTATTTGACTTTGGACGGGGTGAATATCTACATGACTCACGGGCATATATTTGGCGTGAAGCAAGGCCTTGAAAGGCTGGCATTGTATTCCCGCCTGAAGGAAGTCGACCTCGCCCTATTCGGGCACACCCATCAAGCTCTAATCATCCAGGAACAAGGCTTGTACCTGATGAACCCCGGCCAAATGGAACACAATTATTCCGGCTACCCAGCCACTTTCGGGATAATAACCATAGAAAACGGAACGTTTGACTGCGATATTTCCATGATTTGACATACCACCAAGCACTGAATTAAATCCCCAAAAGCTGTTGAGAAACAGAGAGAGCCTTATTTGTCGTTTGCGCATTAGAGGTAGCCGATTGGGTGGATTATGTGGTCCGCTTTTGCGTCTAGTTTGCCGAGCCTGTCGTCAAACGCCAGAAGCGCCCTTCCAATCGAATGGTGTCCATACCTCCTGCGAATGTCGTCGATTGCATATTCAAGCCGCTCCTTGCGTTCGCGCCTTGCCTCGTCTTCCAAAAATGACATCTGCCTCACTCCTTCGATAGGGGTTAGGTTGGTTCCCCGGATGCCGACGCTGCGCAAAGGGGCCTCCCAATGAAAATGCTTGCGGAGAAGCTGCATCGCCGTGTTTGCCAACTCTGTCGCAATCATGCTCGGGTGCGCAAGCGGCATTTGCCTTTCAAACCAGCTAAGGTCATTTGTGCGTAGGCTGATCTGCACTGTTCTCGCCATAAGCCCCAAATCGCGCATACGCTCGGCCACGCTCTCGGCAAGGTTGAGTAAAACAATATGCGCGTCATGGTCGTTTGTAAGATCTCGAGGGCAGGTTGTAGAGTTGCCTACGGATTTGACGGCTGTTTCATAACTGACTGGTTTGACGGAGGAAACGTCAAGGCCATTTGCGTAAGTGTGGAGAAACAACCCCCATTTTCCAAACCAGCCTTGCATTATATACGGTTCCAGCCGCGCCATATCGCCAATGGTTTTGACGCCGTAGCGCGTAAGCTTTTTTTGCGTTGCCCGCCCGACGCCCAGCAAATCTGCCGCAGGCAACGGCCACACGACGTCCTTGAAGTTTTCCTGTGTGATGACAGTTGTAGCGTCAGGCTTCTTCATGTCGCTGCCCAGCTTGGCAAATATCTTGTTATAGCTGACACCCACCGACACAGTGACGCCCAGCTCAGACTTTACCCTCTCGCGCACCTCGTCCGCGATGGATTCCCCGGAGCCGCAGAGTCTACGGCTGCCTGTGACGTCAAACCAGCATTCGTCAATGCCAAACGGTTCAATTTGGTCGGAATAGTCGGCTAGAATCTTTCGAAACAAACGGCTGAACCTGAGGTACCTGTCATAGTTCGGCGACACGATGATCAGTCCCGGGCATTTTTGCTTTGCCTGCCACAGCGCCTGCCCAACTTGTATGCCGTACGCCTTTGCCTCATAGTTCTTCGCCAAGATGATCCCATGCCTTTGCTCAACGCTGCCCCCTACCGCCACAGGGTGGCCGCGCAATTTGGGATGGTGCAGCATTTCAATGCTTGCGTAACAGTTATTCATGTCGGCATGAAGAATAGTACGAACGCCCATGGCACAAAAAACCCACCCCTTCTCATTTATACCCGAGAGCGAAAAGATTTGCGCATGTTGCTTGTCTTTATGCCGCCCCGCATAGCTGAGCTTCGCCCACCCCTTTTATGTGAGCTTCTACATTGTATATCTAAATATATTAGATGTCAATCACTTTTATCTAATTAAATTAGAAATGTTGTTATCTATCGTTAGAGTTCATGGGACCCAAACCCTCGGTGTCAATAGTAAAAATGCACCTCACTTCGTCATTGTGCGCCCCGCAACGGCGCAACGGCGCAACGGTACATCGGCGCATCGGCGCATCGGCGTAGCCCCGCATTAGCGCAACGTTTAGCAGCTTTCCCTAATTTCAATGGCATTAATGTCGATGCCGCTTCCCTGTAGAATCATCTCGCTTGTATTTCCGGCAAGCTCGATCGACGCATCCGCTGACGCAATCAACTTTGAGCCACTGTCAAACCTCATGTTTTCTTTGGCGCTTGCCCTTATCTCTTTGCTTCCAGTTACAGAAACATTGTCTTCGCTGGAAACATTCAGCTTCTTATCCGTAGAAGCAGAGATTCCTGCGTCTGTGACAAAACTCATAACGTTCCCGGCGTTTACCATTTTAATTGAGTCTTTTGCTTGTATGAATAGGTTCTTTTCAGTAGTTACCGTCATATCGTCCTTGCTCTCTATGTTCATGGTAGAATCGCTTCGAACAAGGATTGGGTGCGGCGTAATAATTTCTATTCCTTTGTTTTCGTCTTCGTTGACCCGGATATAGGTAACGTCGTCTAGAGCTGATATTAGTATCTCGTTTTTGTCAAACTTTATTTCCTTGCCGAATGACGTCCGCAAGTATTTTACCAGATGGTCTTCAGTCCGCTCGGTATCGTCCCGCCTTACGGAAGACGCGGCATATGCGTATTTCTCGTCCTCGGTTGGGAACAATAACTGAACGGTGTCGCCTACCTCGGGCATTACATACCAGCCAGTATGGCTTTCCATGCTATAGCCCGTTGCGTACTTAAACAAGTGCGCAAGCCCTACGTCCTGCTCATCGTCAATGACCAAATGAAGCTTCAATTTGTCGTTTTCAACTTCCAATACCGTTCCGTCCAACACCAAGCCAATTATAGCGGGGTTATAGTATTTGTGTGTTGAAATTGCCGTTTTGTCCGACAGTGTGTATGTGATTGTCAACACGGAGTTTACATAGGCTATTGAAACCTTGCGCACAAAATAATCGGTTCCGTTAAGTGTTAACCCCTCGCCCAATTCGCAAATAAACTCGTCCGTTTCAACAACACAGATCAAGATTTCTTCTATTTTCTGCGTCCCGCCTTCCGATTGTATGCGGACAAATTCCTTGGAAATATCAAAATTGTTTGTTTCCAGCTTCGCTCCGCCCTTATCGGTAGCGCCAAAATAAAAGGAAGGCTCGTCGCCCACGACAGGGATTAGCACGTCGCGCGTATGAGAGGCCAGTCTCTTGGCAAACTCCCAGTCGGTTTCGTCATACTGAAGAATAATGTTTTCGACCGTTGTTTCGGGCGCGTTAAATATTGCGGAAGCGCCGTTGTCTTTGATAACTGTTTCTACAATGCTTTTGTAAGTCTGCGAATTGTCCTGGAAAGACCGCTTGTATTTTACTGTGTCTAGCAATACTGTGTTGGATATTGCAGACACCTCAAGATAATGCAAGTTGTCCCGGCGCTTTATTTTTACGCTTTGGAGTACGCCTTTAAAGTATGCCTGGCCGCCATTCTCGCAGACTATTCTTGTGCCAGCCTCCATATCGGTGACAGGGGACAGTTGTTGATCCTCCTTCACAATGCCGCAAACGTATAATGTTTCATGTTCGTTCAACTTCTTCTCAATTCTCATCTCAAGGATGCTGTCAAACTCAAACGGCGAAACCTTTATTCCACCTACATCAATTTGCTTCATTTTAGCTTACCTCCTATTGTGCCATATGCTGTTATTTCGAATAATACCCGAAAACGAAAAGATTGGCAGTTACCAACTTGCTTGTCTTTTTACCACCATGCTTCCATGCCTCCATACTTCCATGCTTCCATGCTTCCATGCTTCCATGCTTCCATGCCTCCATACTTCCATGCTTCCATGCTTCCATGCTTCCATCCCATCAGTTTCCGGTTAGCGTTTCGGTTAGCGTTTCGGTTAGCATTTCGGTAAGTGCTTTACTCTGTTAGCATTTTATTCGGTTAGCGTTTTACAAAGTGCCAAAATAAAATCGCTGGAAATGTTTTTGTCAAGATTATAATACTTTTGAATTTCAGACAATGAGATGCGCGCGTTCCCAATACGGATTGCGCTGTCTATGTGCCTTTCAGAATTTGGGAAATAAAGCGCGTCAGGGCCTGTTATCATTTTTGAATCGGGCAACAACACCTCAGTGTTGTTGTCAAACGCTATATGCTTGTGGCCGCCGTCTTGGCCCCTTTCCCTTGAACTTACCAATGCCTGGAAATCCTCAATGGCCCTCTGCTCATCCTTATAAAAATCAACAGATATGTTCAAGCCGGAAAGCGGGTCTGCTTTGCTCCAGAAAAGCCTGTATTTATGGCTAATGCGAGAATCTGCGTATTGGTCTTCTTCAACTGAAAAGCTGACAACAGAATCAAACCCCTCAAATTTGTTTAAAGCCTCTTCAAAACGGCTTGCCTGCTCGAAACTCAGCTCAGCCAAGGGGGCCACATCGACCTTCGATTCTTTGAAAGTATTCCGTGTGAACAATACCATTGCCGCGAACGTAGCTGCTGCCAAAACAATGCTTAAAGCTGCACAGCCCAATAACCTGGGAAAAGAAAAGCCAGCCCCCGCCCTCATATGCCTGTACAGAACAACGATGAATATGTTTTCAACTGCGACCAGTGCGATAAGCCACGACCCTGGGTCGGCTATAATATCTATTACTCTTGCCATTTCATCTAACCCCTCATAAAAGAATTCATTATTCAGTCAAACACATACTAGTCGCATTAATAAACTCTGTCAAATACGCAAGGGTGTCTGCCCTTGTTGTATTTAACCTTGTCCGTCCCTCCCCGTCTTTCCTTTTCCGTAACTTTGTCATGGATTCGTTGTCCCAGACATTATCAATTGAATCAGGGTTGAGTTTCCATGGCAGTACGCTGTTCCACATGTGGCCAATAAAACCGTCTTCACTTGCGTTTATTTGCCCGTGTGCCTGTATGTCCTGTTTCGCATGCAACCCTTCTCCCAGCAACTGCAATGCCCGTTGCCTTTCTTTTTCAAGCCGGGTTTTCGCCATGTCGCTGATATGCAAATATGCAGGTGAATTCCTTAGTTGCTGCATTAAATCATCGTACTGCGACTGCGCGTTATTCCAAATCTTAATAGCCGCGCTCAAGTTATCTGCGGCATGCGTCTCCCTGGAATCAACGCCGTTTGGCGTTCTGTTAAAGTGGTAAGACTGATCTCCATTTGGGAAGGGGCCTAATGGCCCATAATCAGTCCCAGTGTTGTACCTGCCAATATCTTTTGCATAGTTTTCAGGGATATGCAGTTCCCTTGCCCACGCAATAGTGCCATAGCCGCTCTCAACACTGCCTTCATGCACGTCATCCCCCCATAGCCCGTTTCTGTCCACATATCTCAATGGGTTGCTGTAGCAATACAAATAATGGTTTGGGCCGCTGTAAACAAAATCCCTTGAAATAAAACGCCCCGCTAAAGGGCTATACTCCCTTGCTTGGGCAAAGTATGTGTTTGATACGCTATCAGCCATATAGCCTGTAAAGGTAAATGGCTGAATGGGTTCTTGAGACTCGACAGGCGGTTCTCCGCGTCTCCCGGTAGGCTGAACTCCACGTTCCCCAGTAGGCTGGAGCGCGAACATACGATTGCCAAACTCGTCATAACCGTAGCTTTCAACCGGAGCACCGTCTTCGCCAATAAAATACAACGGGCTGCCAAGTTCGTCCTGCAAGTAGAACCGGGTTCCACTGTTTGCGAATTCAGCCTCGACATTGAAGCCCCAGACATAGCTTCTGGTTCCTGAAGCGTCTGTTGTTTGGAGAAGGTTATGATACTGCCTTGTTAAATCCAATGCATAGCTGATATGATCTACAGGGCTAAAACTGCCACCACCCCGTCCGCCCACCCGTTTGCCTACCCTAAAGCCCAAACCGTTGTACTCATAATCAGCGGTCTGCCCATCTGCGCCGACAGCTTTTGCCAAACGGTTTGCCGGGCTGAATTCGTAGGCGTTCTTAACGTTCCCGTTTTCAATTGCCTTTGTTAGGTTTCCTCTCGCGTCATAGCTGAAATCCCATGACTGGCCTGAGTTTTTTTCGCTTATGCGCAAGAGCTGATCGAGCTGGTTGTAGGCGTACTCCGTCCTGGCACCTGTACTGGCCATAAAACTGCGGTTGCCATATTCGTCATAGCCGTATCTTCTTATCTGCTTGTTGTCTTTAATTACTTCTGTCAGCCTATAAAGCGTGTCATACACGTATTGATATTTGCCGCCCTCCATTTCAAGCCCGCGCCGGTATTTCTCAATGCCGACGGTATTTGCCATGTTGTCATACGTGTATGTGTATTTACCCAATAACCCGCCACTATCGCTGTGGGACAGTTCTGCCAATAATCCCGTGCTATTATAAGAATACTTAGTGCGCACTCCGTTTGAGAAAAGTTTTTCGTTCAATCTGCTGTTTTCGTCGTATGAGTATTGCACCTGCACATCGCCGTCAACAATGCTTTTTAGCCGCAGGGCTTCGTCATATTGATACAGGACGACTTTCCCGTCAGGGTATTTTATGCTCCTTTTCTCCCCACCCAGCCCGTAGCAATACTCAACCGTTTCGCCTTTATGGTCTGTCACTTTTGTAGCCCGCCCAAGTTCGTCGGTTTCGATTGCGGTAATGCCAAGCCAGTCTTTTATCTCGGTCAGATGCTTCAGTGGGTTATAAGAGAGTTTGACCGCTTTGCCGTCCGCATAGGCGATTTCTTCAAGCTGATTGGCCTGGTCATATCTATATCTTGTTAAATGGCCGTCTTTGTCAAGTTTGCTTATAACATTTCCAGCCTCATCATAAGCATACGACTCGGCATTGCCAAGCGCGTCAATAATTCGTTTTGTCTGACCGAGCATGTTTCGTTCATATCTGGTAACGCGGAATTCGGAGTTTTGCCTATTAATCAATTGCGCTTTGCGCAATTCCCCAAATTCTCCAAATCCCCCATATCTCCCAAATTCTCCAAATTGCTTAACCTCCGTCAAATTGTTGAGGTTGTCATAATCGTATTCGGTTCTGTTTCCCATTGGGTTAATATGTGCTATTAAGTTGCCCGCAGGCGAATATACATATTTGTTAGTATTGCCATTAGAATCAGTTGTCGCGGCAACATTTCCAACAGCATCGTAGACGTACTTATTATTTGCGCCCCTGTTACTGCTCATCGCAACAATCCGATTTAAACAGTCATAGCAATACTCAATCTTATATCCGTCCTGAAACGTCCGTGACACTACGTTCTTATTCGAATCGTACGCATACTCGACACTTCTTCCGTCACAATACAGTTCTTTGTAAAGCAAGCCGCCTGGCAGGTATTCGTATTTTGTCGTTCTCCCGGCAGAATCAGTTATGCTTGCAATTTGCCCGAGCGGGCTATATGAATAATTCACAGGCCCTCTGCCGGGGATAGCTTTACATATCATTTGTCCCGCTTTGTCGTAAACGTATTTGCTTTCATTTCCGAGGGCGTCGACAATTTTTGCAATATTGCCCATTTTGTCGTACTCCACGCGGGTTTTTGCACCGTTTGCTTCAATGATTTCTTCTATCCTGTTCAAAGGGTCATAGGATACGGCAGTTTTCTCGCCCCTTGCCCCTACTATGCCTGTCTTGTTTCCATTTGGGTCATATTTGAAACGTACTGCGGAACCCATGGCGTCAGTCACGCAAGCCAACCTGTTTAGCTTATTGTATTCAAACAGCGTTGTGCCGCCATTTGCGTCGATCCGTTTTGAAACATTCCACATCAAGTCGTATTCCAGAATAGTTTCATTGCCGTCTTTGTCAACTAGCCTGCTGGGCTTGCCAAGGCAATTGTATTCCCTATAGATTGCGCTTCCATCAAAATCGCATATTTTTACAACCTTCCCTATCTCGTTGTATTCATATACTCGTTCATGTCCAAGCGCGTTTGTTACTTTTGTAATATCGCCTTTTGAATTGTATTCGTAGCCGGTCGTATTTCCATTTCCGTCTGTGGTGCGTATTACTTGATTAAAGCCATCGTATTCATACTTAATAACTGACCCCGGTTCAGCAACGGCGGTGATATTGCCCCGGCTATCGTATTCTACATCTATCTCATTTCCGTCAGGTTGTATGACTTTCACTGGCTGGCCTTCTTCGTTGTAAGAAACCTTGCTTGTGCGCCCAATAGCGTCGCTGACCTCGGTAGCGTTCCCTTTTGTGTCGTATGTCTTTTTTAGCTTTTCTTCTCCGCAAACCTCAATACATTCAATTTTGTTTAAATGATTGTATTTAAAGTTGACAGTCTCATTAAGCGGATTGGCAATTGACGCCAAATTGCTACGGCTGTCATATGAATATCTTGTTTCATTGCCATTTTTGTCTATATACCGCGTGCGCAGATTCTGCGAATTGTAGCAGTATTTTTCAGCCCCGTCCGAATATTCCGCCGCAATGCTCCTATACTTGTCATCATGCACATAAGTGACCTTGTTTCCGTTTTGCTCCCTAAGCACCAGATGGTTTTCCTCGTCACCGTATTCGTATGCAATTTCCCCACCGTCTGGAAATACCTGCCTTATCATGCGGTTGTTATCGTCATATTCGTTCTCCAAAACCCCGGTGTCCAGGGGGTTGATTATTTTTGTGATTCTATGTTTGGCGTCGTATTTAAACCTGTGCCTTTCGTTAACCTCGTTTACAATGCAGGTCAATGTATCATTTTGATACTCGAAGGCTAGTGCTCTGCCGCCATTGTCTTTAACTTGCTTCAACCTGCCGCCCACATAACCGAATGTGAAAACTGAACCGGAATTGTTGGCGGCCCTTTCCAATTTTCCAGATTGTTTGTCATAATACAGCGCTATAAAGTTAGAGTTGCCGTCCTCTTTTTTGATTAGCCGTCCGAGTGTGTCAAATGTGTACCGCATGCCTGCATGAGTCGCATATATTAAGTTGCCGCCCTTTTCTGTCAAGGCATTGTCCAACCCCTGACTCTGAAGGTATATGCCGCCATGCTTTGTGAAAACCTCTTGCCTGCCGTCTTCTAAGAATACTGTGGCTTGGTTGTCTTCTATCGCTATGGATGCTTCAAAGTTATGTACCCACCCATACCCTAATTGGTTTATCCTTTTGTCCTGGGCATTATAAAACATTTTAAACGACATGGGGAACAACCCATTGACTATCAGGTATTCTTTTTCGTACACAAAATTGCCTGTCGCCATATTTACAGGGTCGCCGCCGAATTGACAGCAGTTGGCACTGTTGCCAAACAAGCTTTCTTCGTCAAACGGCTCTTTCCTCCAAAACCGCCTATTCAGCGCAGGTATTCGAACAAATGCGTTAGTTACGGCGCCAATTATGCCTATATTCCCCATATTCTGCCCTCCGTCTTTCTTGCAAACCCAATAGTTAGCCGCTCCTACGTTCTGTTGGCGAACCTATTAGCCGCAGCTCCGCCTTATTGCCAACATTCCCCATATTCTGCACTCCGTCTTTCTTACGAACCCAATATCTAACCGCCCAGCCTTATTTGAAAATTTTCAAATTGCTACAGCAGTGAACCACAAACCTGTTTTTTTATTCTTCAGTCAGGATAATACCAGGCTTCTCTAATTCATTCCAAGATACTTTAAATGAGATTTCTTGAGCAGCTTTCTTTTTTGCACGCAATGTATAAAAACCTAAGTTGTCAGGATCGATTGTGTTAACGATATAGTCAGATGCAAAAATTAAATAGTCATTTTCGTCTGTCACAACTGTATACCAGGTTAAAAGCTTTGTGTACTTCTTTCCTTCATCTCTTAGCCCGCTTGAACTAAACCTTTCCTGCTTCCAAGAAACTATGTCTCCTTGAATAAGGTCAAACAAATACTCCATACCATCATCAAAATCCAGGGCGTCATTTATCGCCTGTTTCGAAAACATTCCTTTCAGCTTATCTTCATCTTTGTTTGTTATAATTTTTAGTAATTGCTCCATCCGGGCATCAGCTTTCTTTTCGCTATTATCGAATATCATCATTCTGCCTCCCCCTTCCTCACAAGAGGTTAATAATGTCAATGTGCTTACAAGAAATAAAATTATAATACAGTACTTTCCCATTGCTATCACTGTCCCTTTCTAAAAACAATAAAATGCTATATGCATATCATCAGAGAATATCCACGGCGTGTCTTCATCTCCCCACTCTCTCTTAAAACTATCGTACATGCTTACGTTCCCAGAAAAATCAACAGAAAAGAAAGCCCGAAGATTCCCTTCTTTTATGCTTTGGAATTCTGGATTAAATGACGTTATCCACCATTGTGGGCTAGACGGGTCATAAGAGGCTATGAGGTTATAGTTGTTATCCATGACGGCCATTTGCATAGGCAAGGAAAGATCTTTATCCACAAGCCAATGAGGCATATTCGCTCCAAACACTGACAGTTGCCTGTATATCCCCAGTTCAGCCCCAGCCCCAAGGTTTAAATAATCACCTTTCCAAACCCATAACCTATGCTTTTGATCGTTGTGTGAAAAGTTGTATTTTTCAGGCTTCGCGCTCGTGCCTAAATCAAATATAAAATCGTATAATCCGTTATACCCCCAAATTTGTTGCCAACAATCTTCACTGGCATGATATATGCCGAATTCATCCATATCCATCATCAATGCGCTTGCGCCAACATTAGCTGTGTTTAACGAAATATCAAATGGAGTATACTCGCTAATGACATCCGACACAAAGATAAACCCATCGTTTATTGCCCGTTCCCCGCCTTTTACCACAGTTCTTACACCATCCTTAACACTATCCCAGATCTGGGCAGGGGATGGGATGTTGCCGTTCAAATCAACATAGGCAATCGGGTTATTGAAGCAATAAATATATTTATTTAATGACTGGGGATTATAGGGATCGCCAAACCATTTGTCCTCAGAAACCATGCGCCCAACCAGGGGGCTATAGTGCCTCGCTTGTGTGTGGCATAATTCAGCAATTCGATCAACGCTGTAGCCTGTGAAACCAAAAGGTTGAATTTTTCCCTGATTCCCATACAAGTCCTTGCCGAACTCGTCATAACAATAGCTGTCTACCAACATCCCATCACTATTTGTTAGGCGCAATGTGCTGCCAAGCTCGTCGTGTAAATAGAACAAGCCCCCGTTTCCCCCACTTTCTGCTGCTACGCTATAGTCCCAGAAATAATTCTTTGTTTCTTTGTCGTCTGTCATTTGCAGGAGATTATTATATTGCTTAGTCAAATCTGGCACATAACCTATATTCTTTGATGGGTTTACGCCTTCAGATGTCTTCTTGTCTATCTTAAACCCTAGACCGTTATACTCATATTCCGCTACTTGCCCCTCCGAGTTTGTTGCCCGCGAAAGGCGGTTTGTCGGCCCATATTCATACGTGTTCCTGACTTTGCCTTTTTCTAGTATTTGAGTCATGTTGCCTCTTGCGTCATAACTGAAATCCTTTGCAGAGTATACGTTTTTTAAACTCGTTAGCTGATTGAGCGGATTATATGTATAATTTGTCGTAATGCCGTTTTCCACCATAACGCTACGGTTGTTGAATTCATCATATCCGTAACTTTTTATCTTAATGCCATCCTTAACAACCCCTGTTAACCTGGATAATTCGTCATATGTATACTCAAATGTTCCACTATCTTCTTCCATCCCCCGCCTGTACTTTTCAATGCCAATTGCATTAACCGTATTGTCGTATGTGTAAACATATTTATCCAATATGCCTGCTTTGTCGCCATGGATTAGCTCCGATAATAAACCCCTGTCATTATAAAAATACTTCGTGTCAGTCCCATTCGAAAACCGTTTTTCGCTCAATCTACTGTTTGCATCATAGGCATACTCAACCCCCATATCGTTGCTAACCAAGGATTTAAGCCGTAATGCGTCATCATATTGATACTCTACTATTTGTCCATTCGGATATTTCATGCTTTTTCTTTCCCCTTCAGAGCCAAAGGCATATTCAACTACTCCTCCCTGGGGATCGGTTACCATTTTTGCCCTGCCAAGCTCATCAACTTCTATTGAGGTAATGCCAAGCCAATCGCTTATTTCTGTCAGCTGTTTCAGCAAATTATATGAGAAGTTAACACTCTTGCCATCCGCATAAGTTATTTTTTCAAGCTTATTTGTTATGTCATATTCAAAGCTTGTCAAATATCCTTCTCTATCAAGCTTACTGATAATATTGCCCATACAATCATAAGAGTATTCTTCCGCATTGCCCAGCGAATCAATGATTTGTTCCACCTGGCCAAGTTCGTTTCTTTTGTACCGTGTGATGCGCGTTTCCGAGTTTTGACTGTTAACCGTACGTGCCTCGTGCAATTCCATAAATTGCTCAATTTCAGTTAAGTGGCTCAGACTATCATATCTAAAATTGGTTCTATTGCCAAGCGGGTCAACAACTGCTTGTAAATTGCCGACCGCTGAATAAATATATTTAGTTGTATTGTTGTTTGAGTCTGTAATAGCGGTTACATTCCCCACAGCGTCATAAGAATACTTCTTCACCTGCCCTTTGTTACTGGAAATAACCGTTATCCGGTTTAAGCAGTCGTACTCATATTTGAGTTCATATCCGTCCTGGAGTGTCTGGGATATGATATTTTTATTGGAATCATAAGCGTATTCCACTTTTCGGTGGTCAGGGTATGTCACAGATTTAAGTATGCCGCCAGGCATGTACTCGTATTGGGTTTTTCTTCCAGCAGAATCAACAATTTTTTCTATTTTTCCCAAAAGGCTATACGAATACTCAAGTTTTCTTCCGCAAGGGTCAACTTCATAAATCTTTTGCCCTGCTTCGTCATAAACACTTGTTCTCACGTTGCCAAGCGCATCAATAACTTTTGTTAATTGCCCCATGCTGTCATATTCGAAATTCGTTTTTGCTCCGTTGGCTTCGACAACCTCATTAATTCTGTTTAATTTATCGTAAGAGAACGAAGTTTCTCCTCCATTAGGCCAACGGATTTTTACTCTGTTCCCATTAGGGTCGTATTCGTAATTTGTTTCGGCCCCTATGCTGTTTACTACCCTTTCCAATTTATTCATTTTATTATAACAATAAAGCATTGTATTGCCATTTGCGTCAATTTGCTTCGCTACGTTCCACATTAAATCATATTCAAATTCAGTTACGTTGCCTTCAGGGTCAATTAGCCTAACAGGTTTACCCATGCAGTTGAACTCTCTTGAAATAACTCTGCCATCAAAATCAGTTATGCTAGTGACCTTGCCCATTGCGTTATATTCGTATTTTCGTTCATTGCCAAGCGCGTTTGTCACTTTTGTAATATTGCCTTTTAAATTATATTCAAAACCAGTTCTGTTGCCATTCCCGTCAGTAGTGCGTACAATTCGGTTAAGGCTGTCATATTCATATTTTGTGGTTAATCCCGAACCAGTTACCGCCACAACGTTTCCATGCTTATCATATTCAAGGCATATCTCGCTATTGTCGGGCAGGGAGATTTTGATTGGCTGTCCTCTTGAGTTATATTCGAATCTACTTGATCGGCCCAAAGCATCGGTCATTTCTGTAGCATTTCCGTTAGAATCATACCGTGTTTTGAACTTTTCTACTTCGCACACTTTAATGCTCACAGGTTTATTCAAATTGTTATACTCGGTACTGAAAGTCTCCTTGAGGGGGTTGGTTATTTCTACCAGGTTGCACCTTTTGTCATAAGAATATCTTGTTATATTGCCATTTTTATCCATATGCATTGTGCGTAGATTTTGAGCATTATAGCGATATCTTTCAATTCCGTCTTCATAAATTGCCGCTACGCTCCTGAACAAGCCGTCGTGAACATGTATTACTTTATTGCCGTTTTGTTCAGTCAAAATCAGCTGGTTTTCTTCATCGTCGTAATCATAGGTTATTGCCCCTCCGTCAGGGAATACTTGCTTATTTATTCTGAAGTCCTCGTTGTATTTATTCAAAATTTCTATGCCTATTGGATTAATTGCCTTGCTTAGCCTATGCTGGCAATCATATTTAAATATGTACTTGTTGCCTGCTTCGTCTGTTAAGCAAGCTAGAGTATCATTACAGTATTCAAAGCGGATGGTTCTACCACAATTGTCCGATACTTGTTTTATTCTATCTCTCTCATAACTGTAATTGAGTTCTGACCCCGAGTTGTTGGAGACTTTTAGCAAGTTGTTGTGTTCATCATAACTGAACAAAACAAAGTTCGAGTTTCTGTCTTCTTTTTTTATCAGCTTTCCACTTGCCTCAAAGAAATACTTCACGCCATCATGAGTTAAGTAACTAAATATGCTGTCCTTTTCGCTTAATGAGCTGCTCAAACCCTGGCTCTGGAAATATCCTCCATTGTCACCTTTGTAAAATGCTTCTTGCTTAGCATTCTCTAAGAATACTGTCACTTGATTTATATCTTTAGCAACACAGATTTCATAGTTGTGTATCCACCCATAGCCCAGAGAATTTTTCTTTTTGTCCTGGGCATTGTAAAAGATTTTAAAAGAGATTGGGAACGGTCCATTCTTTGCCATTAATTCTTTTTTATGTATAAAATTGCCTGTTGCCATATTAACAGGATCGCCCCCAAATTGGTTACTCCTTCTGTCCCCTAACAAGCCAAAGAACTCCAGAATGCCTGCCGACTGGCCGCTGTCAGTGATTTTAATTATTCCACCGCCAACCTTACATACTGCTATGTCACTGTCAACAAGCGCAGACCTTCCCCCAATTCTAATGCTTGATTCGCCAGGTAACCAGAGGGTGCAAACAGGTGTACATGGTTTGGGCGGAGAAGATACTGTACATGTCCCAAATGAGGATATATTAACCCCGGTAACTGAGTCTATTACATTTGCCCGTTTTTTCCCAAAAAAGCTTTTTCGCTTCTGCGATACTACAGAAAGCTTGCTGCTGACAGTCCCAAATGAGCATTCTAGTGTCGCGCCGTCCACAACAAATTCTTTTGGCATGAAAATCGCCCCCCTTTCATAATTTATACCCGAGAGCAAAAAGATTTGCGCTTATTGCCTGTCTTTTTGCCGCCCTGCTTCGTTGTCAAAACTTGCATGACACAGAGCTTTACTGCGTTTGACGCCTTGCATGGCGGCAAAAATTCTATGCAAATAACCTGCAAGTATTTTCGCTCTCGGGCATAATAGCATCTCAGTGTCTCAATTGCATACAGCATTGGGCGCAATTAGAGCTTCCAACAATCAATTTTTAATATTGGTTGTTGACGATGCCATCCCTAGTTTTTCGCGCTACTTACTGCGTCGCGCAAAATTCCACATGCACAGGGTTTTTATGGTAATGAATTGCTCTCTTTGGATTATTCCTGTACATTATTTCAGTAATTACCAAAAAAAGCAAGGGAAAATAACACGAGCCATGATTTTCGTGATTTTCGTGATTTTTTTGAGTTTTGATTTTTGTTTTTCGTTATGAGTGAACCCAATAGCCGCCACTCCACCTTTTTGGCAAACTTGCCAATTGCCACAGCTATGAAACCCCAGTCCTGTTTTTTTATTCTTCCGTCTTGATAATGCCAGGCTTCTCTAATTCGTTCCAATACACGTCAAATGAGGTTTCTTGGTCAACTTTCTTTTTTGCACGCAAAGTATAAAAACCTAAGTTGTCAGGATCGACTGTGTTAACGATATAGTCAGATGCAAAAATCAAATAGTCATTTTCGTCTGTCACAACTGTATACCAGGTTAAAGTCTTTGTGTATTTCTTTCCTTCTTCCCTTAGCCCGCTTGAACTAAACCTTTCCCGTTTCCAAGAAACTATGTCTCCTTGAATAAGGTCAAACAAAGACTCCATGCCATCATCAAAATCCAGGGCATCATTTATCGCCTGCTTCGAAAACATTCCTTTCAGCTTATCTTCGTCTTTGTTTGTTATAACTTTTAGTAATTGTTCCATCCGGGCATCTGCTTTATTTCTGTCATCATTGAAAATCACTATTCTACCTTCCCATTCCTCACAAGATGTTAATAATGTCAATGTGTTTACAATAAATAAAATTATTACACAGAACTTTCTCATTGTTATCACAGTTCCTTTCAAAATGTTCCCTAATCAGTATTGCTCACAATAGCTCCGTTGAAACATGCGTCGATAATAATTGTCCCATTTAAAAAGCGTCATCAATAATAGCCCCGGTAAAGTTAACGTCATCCAGTATGGCATTTTCGAAATTGGCGCTTAAAAGCATTGCCCCCGCAAAATCTGCCCCTGTTAAAACTGCATCAGTGAAATCTGCCCCTGCTAAAACAGCATCAGTGAAATCCGCCCCTTTTAAGCTTGCCTTCCGAAAATCTGCTCTTTCGAGGGCCGCACGCCGAAAATCTGCTTTCATTAAGTCCGCACAGTAGAAACTTACAGGCAAAAACCCGGGGCCTTTCCACTTCTTTTCTCCGGCTAACCCGGCTTTAGCCCTTGCGTTTACAAAGCTTGCGTAATTAAGCGACGCATTAGAAAAATCAGCTTCGTGTATTGAACAATTGTCCATGCGGCATCTTTCCATTTTAGCGTTGCGGAAGTTAGTCCCAATAAGTGAGGAGCCATCAAGATTTGCACCTACTAGGACTGAATCTTGAAACCACGCATATCGAAAGTCTATGTACTCAAAAACCCCTCCCGTGAAATCCAGGTTTGAATAATCGCCGAAAACATAATCGCCGCGCAACTTTTTTCCGAACCAATCAGCCAGCTTTTTGGCGTCCTTATTTTTCCTCTCTTCATAAACCGTTTCGGTTTTAGCCATAAAATCGCCAACATTCACCATGAACCTGCCGTTCTTTGCAATGTCGGCAATTGGGTTTTTAATGCCGTAACAAAGCCGTTTTTTGTCTGTGCATCCCCTTATCGCAACCCGGGCAATACATGTTAGATAAGAATAAAAATCAGGGAGGGCGTTTAACATAAAAGACGTAACATCCTGTGCCGACACTTGGGACTGGTACCGTTTCCTTGAAAGAATAAGCTCATCCCAGAGTTTGTCAAAATAAACGAACAGAAACGACACGTCAAAACAGCCAATACACTGCTGGTTCTTATCAAGATAGCTTTTGTCGCTAAACACAAATATATCCGCAACATACTGTCGTTTAATGTAATTGGTGTATAGCATCAGGCACTCAAGATACAAGACGTCTGCGGTCTCATCCGGCTCGTCCCGCCATTTTCGAACTTTTTGACATATATTCTGAAAATGGTCAGCGAAGCCGCTAACCCAGCTGTTTATGTTCTCCACAAACAGCTCCTCTGTCCTTAACAGGGATTCATTCAGTTTGGCATTTACATGCTCCATAAAACCTGCATCCATATCAATGTAACTCCAGACTCTACCGATTTGTCGCACTACAAACCGCACCGCGCAAAATTCCACATGCACAGGGTTTTTATGGTAATGAATTGCTCTCTTTGGATTGTTACTGTATATTATTTCAGTAATTGCCAAAAAAAGCAAGGGGGAATGTCACGATCCATGATTTTCATGATTTTCGTGATTTTTTTGTGTTTTGATTTTCGTTTTTTGATTTTCGTCTTTTATTTTTCGTTTTTTATTCTTCGTTTTTGTTTTTGTGTTTCTTTTTTGTTTTTCGCTTTTCCTCTTTTAAGTTTTATAATACTCCTGCAAAGGCTTCACCTGCATCCGCTCGCCTTGCCTTACATTGGCAATGCCCTTTATTGCGGCTTTAGCCGCGGCGATGGTGGTGACGTACGCGATTTTGTGCTGTATCGCCGCTTTGCGGATGTAGCTGTCGTCCTGGGCACTCTGAACGCCTGAAGGCGTGTTTATGATGATGTCCAGCCGCCCCTCGCAAATAAGGCTCAGAATGTCCGCGCTGCCCTCCCCAAGCTTGTTAACCGATGCGCAAGGCACGCCCAGCGACACGAGCAACCGCGCCGTCCCTTTTGTGGCAACAATTGAGAACCCCAGCTCGTGCAAACCTCTGCCAACGCCCTCAATGCTCCCCTTGTCAGCGTCGTTTACGCTGATCAGCGCCGTGCCATGCAAGGGTAACGGCGTCTTTGTAGCCTCCTGCGATTTGTAGTACGCCTCGCCAAAACTGCCCGCTATCCCCAGAACTTCTCCAGTAGACAGCATCTCCGGCCCCAACAGCGGGTCTACCTCAGGGAACATGTTGAACGGAAACACCGCTTCCTTGACGCCAAAGTAATTTACCTTCTTCTCCTGAAAACTACTAAAGTCAAACTCTTTTCCCTCCACCGACGCCATTATAATGCGCACTGCGGCGGGGACCATAGCGAAGCCGCATACCTTTGAAACCAATGGCGCCGTCCGTGACGCGCGCGGATTGGCTTCAAGGATATATACCTTATTGTCAGCAATAGCGTATTGTATGTTCATAAGCCCGCAGACGCCAAGCTCTACGGCAATACTTCGCGAGTATTCCCTGATCGTGTTAAGGTGTTCGTCGCTGATGCTCACAGACGGCAGCACACAGGCGGAATCGCCCGAATGGATACCTGCCTGTTCTATTTGTTCCATCACCACAGGGACGAAGGTATCCACCCCGTCGCTGATGGCGTCGGCCTCCACTTCCAAAGCGTCTTTCAGGAAGCGGTCAATAAGGATCGGGCGCTCTTTTGAGACGCCCCTCGCGGAAACCATATATTCCGCCAGCTCCTCGTCGCTCAACACAACCTTCATGCCTGCGCCGCCCAAAACGTAGGACGGGCGCACCATAAGCGGGTACCCGATATCCCGCGCCGCCGCCAGAGCCTCGTCCACAGCCGCCGCCATAGCCGCCTTTGGCATGGGGATCCCCAGCTTGTCCATCATTGCGCGGAACAGGTCGCGGTCTTCGGCTATGTCAATGGTTTTCGGGGAAGTCCCGAGTATGCGCACCCCCAGCGTTTCAAGCTGAGCCGCAAGGTTCAACGGCGTCTGCCCCCCAAATTGCGCAATGACCCCTACCGGTTTTTCTTTTTCATAGATCGCCAGCACGTCTTCCGCCGTCAGTGGCTCAAAGTAAAGCTTGTCGGATGTGTCGTAGTCGGTTGACACCGTCTCGGGGTTGCAATTGACAATAATAGTCTCGTACCCCAATTCACGCAGGGTAAACGCGGCATGCACACAGCAGTAGTCAAATTCTATCCCCTGCCCAATCCGGTTGGGGCCGCCCCCCAGGATCATCACCTTTGGCCTGTCTGTCGGTGGCGGCGAATTGTCTGCACAGTTGTAAGTGGAATAGTAGTACTCACTGCCCTTGACATGACTAACGGGTATTCCATCCCACCCCTCCACTACGCCAATCCGCACGCGGGCCTCGCGGACGTCGGCCTCTCCACAGTTTAGGATTTTTGCCAGGTACTTGTCGGAAAAGCCGTCCAGTTTTGCCTGCCGAAGAAGCTCCGTCGGAACATCGCCAATGCCCCCATGCGCCGCTACCCTTTCCTCAAGCTCCACAAGCTCCTTCATTAGCTCAAGATAATACCGCTTAATGTGGGTCATGCGGCTGAGTTCGTCCAAGCAAGCCCCCTTTCGTATGGCTTCGTACAATATGAACTGCCGTTCGCTGGTGGCCTTTTTCAGCAACAGCATGAGCTCTTCGAGTGTTTTCAGGTTGTAGTCCTTGGCAAAGCCAAGCCCGTGGCGCGACGTCTCCAAGCTACGGATGGCTTTTTGGAAAGTCTCTTTATAGGTCTTGCCAATGCTCATAACCTCGCCGACCGCTTTCATCTGCGTCCCCAACACGTCTTGCGAACCCCTGAGTTTTTCAAAAGCCCACCGCGCAAATTTTATCACGAAGTAATCCCCCGACGGGCGATAATCCGCCAGCGTGCCGCCCTTCCAATATGGGATCTCTTCCAGGGTAATGCCCGTTGCAAGCATTGCAGACACGTACGCGACGGGAAACCCCGTTGCCTTTGACGCAAGCGCCGAAGACCGGGATGTGCGTGGGTTGATTTCGATGACCACAACCCGCCCGGTTTTAGGGTCGTGGGCAAACTGAACATTACAGCCCCCAATAACGCCGACCGAATGCACGATGCGGTGGGCTATTTCCTCCAGCCTGTCCTGCAACTCCTGCGCCGTCGTCAGCATCGGCACACAACAAAATGAGTCGCCTGTATGCACGCCCAACGCGTCTATGTTTTCAATGAGGCAGACAGTTATCGCGTTCCCCGCATAGTCGCGCACGACCTCAACCTCAAGCTCGTCCCAGCCGAGGATGGATTCCTCGACCAAAACCTGCCCGACCATGCTCGCGCTGATGCCCCGGTTTACGATAGTCTCCAGTTCGAGCTCGTCGTGGACAAAACCGCCGCCTGCGCCGCCCATGGTGTACGCAGGCCTGATAACCAAGGGGTAGCCAAGCTCCCTTGCGACGCCTCGCGCTTCCTCCACCGAATACGCCGACGTGCTACGGGGCATTTCGACGCCCAACGCGCTCATCTGCTTCTTAAACTCAATCCGGTCCTCCCCGCGTCGGATAGCGTCCAAATCAACGCCAATCACTTCCACTCCATACTCTTTTAGAACCCCCGCTTCGGCAAGCTCCGTGCAAAGGTTCAAGCCCGACTGCCCGCCCATGTTTGGCAACAGCGCATCGGGCCTCTCCTTCTTGATGATTTCCGTCAGCCGTCCAACATTGAGCGGCTCTATATAAGTAATATCCGAAATTTCGGGGTCCGTCATTATGGTTGCTGGGTTCGAGTTGACCAAAACAATGGCGTACCCCAACGCCCTAAGCGCTTTGCACGCCTGCGTGCCAGAGTAGTCAAACTCACACGCCTGCCCGATAATAATAGGCCCCGACCCAATAATCAATACTTTTTTTATGTCTTGTCTTTTTGGCATAAAACAATCTCCCGTTTTTAAATTTTTATTCCTGTCTTGTGCTCTGCATTTTTTGTGAAACAATTCCCTATTCTGTGCTTTTTTCCTGCCTTGCGCCTTGCCTTTATTCCATGAAACAATGCCCCGTTTCAATGCTTTTCCCTCCTGCCTTGTGCCCTATCTTAATGTCGCCAACCAATCCACTGGCTAATAATTCCTTATTTAATTTCATTTTGTCTATTCTAATACCCCCTCTTCGTCATTGCGAGGAGCGTAGCGACGAAGCAATCTAGTCTGTGGAATCTCTGTTTTGCTGTATTTTCCCGTTAATTCGGTGCCTGGATTGCTTCGCTTTGCTCGCAATGACGAGTGGTATTTGAATAGTCACATTTCATTAATGGCGAAGCAGTC
>Ga0099364_10001860_pt1 | contig 34127 bp, 26 predicted proteins | sample TergutTh196P3_FD_73070 | JGI IMG/M metagenome (GOLD analysis project Ga0099364, IMG submission 73070) | Microcerotermes parvus P3 segment gut microbial communities from Pointe-Noire, Republic of the Congo - Th196 P3 | ecosystem: Host-associated > Arthropoda: Insects > Digestive system > Gut ... | reverse complement strand
TGGTTACTATGCATTTAGTCAAAAGGTCGGCAGTGGACGCATACGACATGCTTATTTCGCCGTCTATTGAGCGTGAAATAAGAAGCGATATTTTTGATGTATCGAGCGAGTCAAGTATCAGGGTTTTCTCTGAAAATTTAAAAAATCTGCTCCTTACTCCTCCTCTTAAAGGAAAAACTGTGATGGGTTTTGACCCGGGATACAGAACGGGCTGTAAGCTTTCGGTCGTTGATAAAACGGGGAAAGTTATAAATACAGGCGTAATATACCCGACTAAACCGCAGGAAAGAATCGCGGAGTCCGAAAAAATCGTCACGGAATTAATAAATAAATATAAAATAGATGTTATAGCAATCGGAAACGGGACTGCGTCAAAAGAAAGTGAAATTTTTATTGCCAATTTGTTAAAGAAACTGAAAACACGGACGAAATATATAGTAGTATCGGAAGCGGGAGCGTCTGTTTATTCCGCGTCAAAACTTGCGGCGGAAGAATTTCCTGATTATGACGTTACTCTGCGGAGTGCTGTATCAATCGCGAGGAGACTGCAAGACCCTCTCGCGGAGCTTGTGAAAATCGACCCGAAGTCGATAGGAGTGGGGCAGTATCAGCATGATATGAAGCAAGCGCGGCTCGACGCGGCCCTCGCGGGTGTTGTCGAGGACTGCGTAAACTCCGTCGGCGTAGACTTAAATACCGCGTCTTACAGTTTATTGTCATATGTTTCGGGAATAAACTCGACTTCGGCGAAAAATATAGTAAAATACCGCGAGGAAAACGGCGAATTTAAATCGCGGGACGAGATAAAAAAGGCTCCGAGAATCGGCGCGAAAGCATTTGAGCAATGCGCGGGCTTTTTGCGGATACCCAACGGACGGAGAATTTTTGATAATACGGGAATACACCCCGAATCATATAATACGGCGCAATCGCTGTTGGAAATGTATGATTTTACGCTTGACGATGTAAAAAACGGCAGTATCAGGGGACTGTCTGACCGCGTAAAAACCGACGGCTTGTTTGAAGTCGCAAGTTTATTAAACGTAGGCGTGCCGACGCTTCAGGATATAGTAAATGAACTGGAGAAGCCGGGACGCGATATAAGAGATGATTTTCCCGAGCCTGTGCTTAGAGAAGATATTCTCGATATAGCCGATTTGAAAGCGGGAATGACATTGCAGGGAATAGTGCGTAACGTGATTGACTTCGGCGCGTTTGTCGATATAGGCGTGCATCAGGACGGGCTTGTTCATGTATCTGAAATTTCAAACAAATATATAAAGCACCCAAGCGAAGAACTGTCTGTAGGCGATATTGTAAATGTACGTATTCTGAATGTAGATACAACGACAAAACGCATAGGTTTGAGTATGAAGCCGCAGAAACAGTAAATTAAAATTCGGCTTCTACTCAACACTATTATTTTTATAATAAACAAAAAACAGAGGAAAGTATGGTTTATGATGGATATTAAGCCGATAAGTTCAACACAAGTCAACGGTGTAAATATGCCTGAAATAAAAGTTTATAAAACTGAAATGCAACGGGATATTGAACATTTCTAGAAAAAATGTTTTGGTGATTTAGGTTGGGGCTATGAGCCGCACGGACGACATTCAGATACGACAAATATACATGATACTTATATGTCGAATGGCTGTATGTGGTGCATGTATAACAATAAGCAGTTAATCGGCACGGTTGCCGTCAGAACGATAGACATTGAAAATAAAATTGCCGAAATGAAAAGATTATACGTCCTGAAAGAATATCAAGGCAAGGGATATGGGGGCATTTTATTTGAAACAGCGTTAAATTACGCAAGAGAAAATAAATTTAGTAAGATATGCGCCGACACAATAAACGATAGAGAGGCTTCTAAGCATTTAATGCGTAAATATGGGTTTCGGGAAACTCAAAGATACAATGATAATCAATTTGCCGAGTTGTTTTTTGAAGCCGATATTTTATAATATAAGTTTGTTCATAAATAAAAAAAGGGAGGTGTGATTTATGCCGGATATTAAGCCGATAAGTTCAACACAAGTCAATGCGGTAGCTACGGACAAAAAGGCTTCGACTACTGCTGCGAACAATAATAACCGTCCGTTTAACTTTCTCTGGAATTTAAGAAGCGGATTGGGATTGGACAGCGGTGTAGATACAGATGTGATTAAGGCGAATGAAGGAGATTTAAATGCGTTGAAAGGCGAAGAAGTAAAAATGATACCGAAAGATATATTACTTAAAGCTTTGAAATCCGCAAGAATAGAGCAAACCGAGCAAAATATAGAGATAGTAAAAGCACTCGTTAAAGAAAATTTGCCGCTGACTCCTAAAAATATTTCGCGGTTAGTAACACAGTCGTCTTTACACAAAGAAGTGTCGCTTGAAACGCTTGCTATGATGATGCGGCACGACATACCTATGACCGAAGAAAATGTCAGACAGTTTGAACAGTTAATCAAAACAGGCGAAAGTTTGGCGGATAAAATAAACAGGTTGGTTACGCAAATTCCTGCGGAAATAATAAACGGCAGTAAAAATTTATCGGAGCTATCTGGATTATTTTCAAGATTTTCGGCACTATCCAAACTTGTGTCCACCAATGTTAGAAGAGATGATAAAACTGACGGAAACAGGAATGTTGCGAGAAATAACACCGCTAACAATAATAACAGCAGTACCACGGCTAATAATATTAATAATTCGACCGTGAATATCGCATCGTTGAATAAACTTATGGAATCCGTAATTAAAAAAAGCGAAATTCTTAATTCCGAAAATCATGCTGGGACAAGAGAAGCGCAGCAGAGACCTGTGAATCTAAATAAGCCTTTGCTGAACAACGCAGAGTTGCGGGAGCTTATAAACGCGCTAAGGACGATTAAAACGCCTACTTCTCTGTTAAACAGAATTATAAACATAAATGCGGAAACAATGCGTCCACCTCCCGAAATTGCTCAAACTGCAACAACGGCGACGGCGGCTAATGCGAAATCGCCCGTTCAGTCTGCGGCAGAAGAAATTTTAAACATAGTAGACAGGTTTATTCGGGAAATAGATGTAAGGACGCAAGGCGAAACTGTCAGAAAGCCGATAAATACTAATGACGACAGAGACAGGGAAAGAAACAGAAACGAGAATACCCAAACCAGAACCCAACGTCCGATAATCAATATTGAAGACATAGGCGGCAGAAAAGAACTGTTTGAAAACATAAAAAATCTGCTCAATAACAAATCATTTAATAAAATTATTGAGTCTGCAATAACGGAAAAATGGCTTTTGAAACCTCAAAACATGAGTATGAACGAAGTTGAGAGCGTTTTCAGTAAACTAAATGAAAATCTTAATCAGTTTATACAGCAATTCAGAGAGGTTAATCTTCCGAATGTGAGGGCAGACGCGAAAGATATACAGGATGCCGTAAAACTGGTAAACGATTTAAACAAAAGTATGCCGTTTTTGCAAATCCCGATAAAGCTGTCGGGTCAGATAGCGAACAGCGAGCTTTATGTTTTGACAAAGATAAAAAAAGACGGGCAGGGAACGGGGAGAGGGGCTTCGTCAAGTAATTTGAATGTGTTGCTAAAATTAGAACTGAATAACTTGGGAAGTCTTGACATATATGTGAATATGAACGGAAAAAACATACGCTCAAAATTTTTCTCGGAAAAAGACGAAACACTCGGTATTATAAGAGAATATTTGCCCGAACTTAATTCGTCGATAACTAAATTGGGATTTAGTTTCAGGAGCAGTGTGACAAAGACCGAGAGAGGCTTTGATTTTGTCGAAGATTTTTTAAACAGGGAACTTCCTCGCACAGAATTTAGACGGCAGGCCTTGCACATGAATATATAACTATATAATTTATTTTTTATGAAAATTGGGGTCAAATCCTATATAGAGAGGGGACAATGAATATGGACAAAAACAACAGCGATAATAAAAATCCCGCCCCTCGTGTTCCGAAAGACCAAGCCGTCGCGCTGAAATATGATAAGTCTGACGGTGCGCCGAAAGTTATAGCAAAAGGGAACGGGTATCTTGCGGAGAGAATATTAGACATAGCACAAGATGAAGATATACCCGTATATGAAGACGAGCAGCTTGTAACTAATCTCGCGAAACTTGATTTGGGGGAGAGTATTCCCCCCGAATTGTTTGAAATTGTAGCGCATATATACGCATTTTTGGACCGCGTAGGCGCTATTTTGGACATTTCCACCGACAAATCGGACAAACCAAAACAGAATCCTACCACAAAATAGCGGCGTGCCGAGGACGTCTCGCCCTACAAATTCACGTTAATAAAATTAAAATCAAATAAAAATTGGCTTACCAAAATCAGTAAGCCGATTTTTATATAAAATTTAAACAACGCTATAGAGTAAATCCGCATATGAAGGCAGAGGCCAGTATTTTTTAGCAATAACAGTCTCAAGCTCGTCTACTATAAGACGCAGTTCCAACATGGAATTAAACACACGGTCACGATAAAATGTTGCCTGAACTAAAATATCCTGATTGTCTTTGGACTCTAAAATCAAATCTTCAAGGCAGGTCAGTTTTTTCAACAGACAGGCAGATAATTTCGCAATTCGCTCAAGCAAATAATCCTCCAAGGAAACATCATATTTGCCGAGTATTTTTTTACTTTCCAGTAATTTTGCCAACTCGTTTTGGTATTCTACAGATGCTGGAATAATCTTGTTTTTAACTATTTCTGTCATGGTCAGAGCTTCAATATGAAGCGTTTTACAATAATTTTCCATGAGAATTTCATATCTCGAATGAAGTTCCGACTCTGTTAAAACATTGTGTCTCTTGAACAACTCCACATTTTTTTTGGAAATAAACGAGGGAAGAGCGTCAACAGTCGTCTTTAAATTCAATAATCCGCGCCGTTGCGATTCGGTTATCCATTCGTCGGAATAGTTATTTCCGTTGAATATTATCCGTTTATGATTACTGAAAGTTTTCTTTATAAGCGACGTCAAATCATCTTTATAATTGTTCGATTTTTCCAAATCGTCCGCGAATTGACGCAAAACTTCCGCGATAGTCGTATTCAGGATAATATTGGGTCCGGCAATGGAAAATGTGGAGCCGAGCATACGAAATTCAAATTTATTGCCGGTAAACGCGAACGGCGATGTACGGTTGCGGTCGGTTGAATCTTTTGGGAAATGCGGAAGCACCGTCGCACCGATTTCCATTTGATGTTTTTCTTTATTGCGATAATCCGCGTCGGATTCAACCGCTTCCAAAATTTCCGTCAGTTCGTCGCCGAGGAACATAGATACAATAGCGGGAGGAGCTTCGTTCGCTCCAAGCCTATGGTCGTTCCCCGCGCTTGCAACTGAAACTCTTAGCAAATCTTGATAGTCGTCCACCGCTTTGATAACCGCGACCAAAAACAGCAAAAATTGAGCGTTTTCATACGGCGTTTCGCCCGGTTCAAGCAGATTTACGCCCGTATCGGTGGTAATAGACCAGTTATTATGTTTGCCGCTCCCGTTGACTCCGGCGAACGGTTTTTCATGGAGCAGACAGGCAAGTCCGTGTTGGTTCGCTATGCTTTTCATCAGTTCCATAGTGAGCTGATTATGGTCGGACGCGATATTCGTTGTGGTAAAAATCGGCGCGAGTTCATGCTGTGACGGCGCAACTTCGTTGTGCTTGGTTTTAGCGTATACGCCGAGTTTCCAGAGTTCTTCATCGAGTTCTTTCATAAAAGCAGAAACCCTCGATTTGATACTGCCGAAATAATGGTCGTCGAGTTCTTGCCCTTTCGGAGGGCGCGCACCGAACAGCGTTCTGCCTGTATAGACCAAATCAGGGCGTTTCAGGTATACGTCTTTGTCAATCAAAAAATATTCTTGCTCAGGTCCAACCGTTGTAACAACCCGTTGTGCGGACGTATTTCCAAACAGCCTGAGTATACGCAACGCTTGCTTGTCGATAGCCTCCATTGAGCGGAGCAGAGGAGTTTTTTTGTCGAGAACCTCCCCGCTATACGAACAAAACGCGGTGGGTATGCAAAGCGTTCTGTCTTTAATAAAAGCATATGAAGTAGTATCCCAAACAGTATACCCCCTTGCTTCAAATGTTGCGCGCAGTCCGCCCGATGGAAAACTGGACGCATCAGGTTCGCCACGGACAAGTTCTCTGCCCGAAAATTCCATGATAATCCGTCCGTCTCCCGAGGGGGATATAAAACTATCGTGTTTCTCCGCCGTAATGCCGGTCATAGGCTGGAACCAATGAGTAAAGTGAGTAGCCCCTTTTTCGACTGCCCAGTCTTTCATTGCGTTCGCGACGACGTTAGCCACGTCAAGTTCCAAATGTTTGCCCTGAGAAATAGTTTTTTTCAAAGCCTTATAAATATCTTTAGGCAGACGCGCTTGCATAACCGCATCGTTAAAAACCATGCTCCCGAACAATTCCGTAATATTTTTCATAAATTCAATACCTCCAAAAATAATTTATAATAATTTTTATTTTTTATAATAGTCGGTTACGTCCAATGTCGCGAAATAATCGGCGGGTGTTTCCGCACGTCGTATCAATTCCGTGTTTCCGCACGGACGCAGCAGAATTTCAGCCGAACGGAGCTTGCCATTATAATTATATCCCATTGAAAAACCGTGAGCCCCCGTATCGTGTATCACAATTCTGTCGCCTATATCAATTTCAGGCAGATTTCTGTCAACGGCGAATTTATCGTTATTTTCACACAGCGAACCCGTTATATCATAAACACGGTCGCACGGGAGATGTTCTTTCCCACTGACAGTTATATGATGATACGCGCCGTACATGGCGGGACGCATAAGATTTGCCGCGCAAGCGTCAAGTCCGATATAATTTTTGTAAATTTCTTTCTTATGGAGGGCAGTTGCAACAAGACAGCCGTAGGGTCCGAGCATAAAACGTCCGAGCTCTGTATAAATTTCAATATTGTCAAGCCCGTTCGCGAGTAATACTTCTTCATAGATTTTGCGAACCGCTTTGGCTATAGTCGAAATATCGTTGGGCTTATCGTCGGGGTGATACGGAATCCCGATTCCTCCGCTCAAATTAATAAAACTAATACATACGCCACTTTGGGACTTTATCCAAACGACGGTTTCAAACAGCACTTTAGCCAATGCGGGGTAATAATCGTTTGTCAAAGTATTGCTCGCAAGAAAGGCGTGTATGCCAAATTCTTTTACGCCTTTATCCCGCAATTTAACAATACCTTCGAGCAACTGTGGCTTTGTGAATCCGTATTTTGCCTCGTTCGGTTTATCCATAATCTGATTGCTGACAACAAAGTCCCCTCCGGGATTATACCGCAGACAGATAATCTCCGGGATTCCTGCGTGCTTTTCTAAAAAGTCGATATGGGTAATGTCGTCGAGATTTATTATCGCTCCCAATTTTTTTGCGTATATAAATTCTTCCGCCGGAGTCGAATTTGACGAAAACATAATCTCCCGACCACTAAAACCCACGGTTTCAGCCATCATCAGTTCCGTCATACTGGAACAATCAACTCCGCACCCTTCTTCTTTAAGAATTTTCAAAATTACGGGATTTGGCGTAGCTTTGACCGCAAAATATTCTTTAAATCCATTATTCCAACTGAACGCGCCGTTGACTTTCCGCGCATTGTCACGTATGCCTTTTTCATCGTACAAATGAAAAGGCGTGCCGTATTCAGATACAATTTCTTCGAGTTTTTCATGTGTTACAAACGGATGCTTCATATAATCACTTCCCTGAATTTTATATTTTTATAATACATTTTCAAATTTCCTCATAGCTTCGACTACGTTTTCTTTTTTTCCGAACGCAGTCAGTCTAAAGAATCCCTCGCCGTTGTCCCCGAAGCCCGCGCCGGGAGTTCCGACCACGTTTGCTTTCTCAAGTAAACAGTCAAAAAACTCCCATGATGACAACCCGTTCGGACATTTCAGCCAAATATACGGCGAGTTTTTACCGCCCGCGAACCAAATGCCAAGATTTGTCAGAGCATCGGCAATAATCCGAGCGTTCTGAAGATAATAATTTATATTTTCTTTGTTTTGCGTCAAGCCTTCGGTACTGAAAACAGCTTCCGCGCCGCGCTGTACAATATATGAAACATTGTTAAATTTAGTAGTCTGCCGCCGCAACCACAGCTTATTTATTTCCGTGCCGTTCCGTTTCAGTTCATGCGGGACAACCGTATATCCGCACCTTACGCCGGTAAATCCCGCCGTTTTGGATAAAGAACAAAATTCAACCGCACATTCTTTGGCTCCGTCGATTTGATATATGCTCGTTGGCAGAGACGTATCCTGAATAAATATCTCATATGCACTATCAAAGAGAATTACGGCGTCGTTCTCCAAAGCGTATTCAACCCATAATTTGAGCTGCTGTTTATTATAAACCGCCCCCGTGGGATTATTGGGGGAACACAGATATATAATATCCGCTTTTGTATTTTTACCAGGCAGGGGCAGAAAATTATTGCCGATATTGCCGTTCGCATATATAATTTTCCGTCCCGCCATAATATTTGTGTCCGCGTAGACGGGATAAACAGGGTCGGGTATCAATACAGTGTTGTCAGTCGAAAAAATATCAAGTATATTGCCGAGGTCGCTTTTTGCGCCGTCGCCAACAAAAACTTCGCTTTCGCACAATATAACGCCTTTCGCCGCGTAATATCCGCATATTGCTTGCCGCAAAAACGCATAACCCTGTTCTTCGCCGTAACCTCGGAAACTATCTGCCGCGCCCATTTCATCAACGGCACTCCGCATGGCTTTGACTACGGCAGGTACAAGAGGCTTCGTAACGTCGCCGATACCGAGACGAATTATATTCTTGTCGGGATTTGCCGCCGCATATTCCTTTACTTTTTTTGCTATGTTGACAAATAAATAGCTGTCTTTTAAGTTAAAATAATTTTTATTTACATTCATTTTTATTTGTTATCCTCACAAACATTTAAAATATTATAGATTAATCGTCGCCGATAACCGTATCTTGCAAAGCGTCGTACCCTTCCTCGCCCGTGCGTACTTTAATTACATTCTCCACATCATAGACGAATATTTTCCCGTCGCCGATATTGCCTGTGTACAGAACCCTTTTGACCGTTTCAACCAAGACATTTACAGGTACTTTGCTGATAACAATGTCGATTTGAATTTTCGGCAGCAGACTGGATTTGAGCGGCACGCCGCGATAATAAATTTGATGTCCCCTCTGCAATCCATATCCCATGACGCTGGCAACCGTAAGCCCTGTAATGCCGATTTCGTCGAGGGCGTCACGCAAAGCATCGAATCTGCTTGATTTAGTAATAATTGACACTTTAGTCAATTTTTGACCGCTCGATATATCCGTAACGGGAATTGCCGTTTCGGGAGCAATCGGAACAGCCGAAGCTTTTTCGGATTTGCTGTAATCAGGGTTAGTAACAGGCAGAAAATCTGCGTAGCTGCTCGCCAAACCGTGTTCAGTAGAATCAAGACCCAAAATTTCATCTTCAACGGACGCCCGCAGACCGTGAACTTTATTGACCAGTAAAAAAGTTATGGTCATCATTACGGTAGTCCAAACTGCGATTGCCAGTATGCCCAGTGCCTGAATCCCAAGCAGTCCCGCGCCGCCTCCGTAAAATAAGCCGCTCACATCTGAAACAACGTTGTCTCCCGCAATTATCGGCTTTGCAAAGAGACCGACCGCCAAAGTCCCCCATATGCCGCATACGCCGTGTACCGCCACTGCGCCTACAGGGTCGTCAATATGCAGTTTCATGTCGATGAACTCAATCGCCAAGACTACTAATATGCCGGCGACCGTGCCGATTATCAATGCACCAAGCGCATCAACATTGGAAGTTCCCGCCGTTATGCCGACAAGCCCTGCCAACGCGCCGTTGAGCGTCATAGAAACGTCAGGTTTTCCATTTTTTATCCATGTTAACATCATAGTCGCAGTCGCGCCGGCAGCCGGTGCTATCGTTGTAGTAACGAATATTGAGCCGAGCTGTGAAAGATTTTCCGCCGCCGCGCCGTTGAAGCCGTACCAACCGAACCATAGAATAAAGCAGCCGAGCGCACCCAGTGTCAGAGAGTGACCGGGAATTGCGTTGGCGATTTTCTTTCCTGTGGTTTTATCTATTGTGTATTTGCCTATACGCGGACCAAGGATAGCCGCACCGATGAAAGCGGTGATTCCGCCCACCATGTGGATTGCCGACGAACCCGCGAAATCCAGATAACCCAACTGTGCCAACCAACCGTTTTCATTCCATACCCAACCCGCCTGAATCGGGTATACAACGGCAGTAATAACCACGGTGTAAATACAATAGGCACTGAATTTGGTACGTTCCGCCATAGAACCCGATACTATCGTAGCAGCTGTAGCGCAGAACACAAGATTAAATACAAAATCAGAGAAATCAAAGTTGCTGAAATCAGTAAAGATACCCAAATTGGGTACTCCGATAACTCCAAATACATAATCTTCCGCACACATTATACTGAAACCAATCAAAAGAAAGGCTATTGTACCCATAGAAAAGTCCATTAGATTCTTCATAATAATATTGCCGGCATTTTTTGCACGGGTAAACCCCGCTTCTACCATTGTAAAGCCGCATTGCATAAAGAATACCATCGCCGCCCCGATTAAAAACCAAATACCAAAATCCATTAAAAATACCACCTTTCAACAAAATAATAAATTTTGTAATCCTCAAATAAATTTCGAGGTTTACTGACAAGTTTAATATATCTTTTATATCCCCGAGCCATTTTTTTTAGGCAGTCTGACACCTATATTGTTTTGCGTTAAATATTCTTTAAGCTCGCGGACGAAATAATTTTTTTCCATTCTGGGAGAATACAACATACTGCTGATGATAGCGGCTTGCGTTTCAGTTTTCGTAAACAAAGATTTTAAATGCTTCGGCTCACCGGCTCCGCCGGAAGCGATAAGCGGAACGGATACGGCGGCTTCCGCAAGTTTCATCAGTTCAATGTCATAACCTGACAGAGTTCCGTCGTTGTCAATACTGTTAAGGCATATTTCCCCCGCGCCGAGTTCCTGAGCGTGTTTTATCCACTCTACGGCGTCCATACCTGTCGCCACTCTCGCGCCGTCTATATATACTTCATAGCCGCTCGGCATTTCTTCTGTCTTTTTAACCTGTGTGGAGAGTACAATACATTGCGAACCGAAAGCCTTTGCGCCGTCCGAGATAATTTTCGGATTTCGCACCGCCATCGAATCGACGCTGATTTTTTCCGCCCCCGCTTTCAGTGCATTATACATATCGCTTAAATCCTTGATTCCTCCGCCGACAGTAAAGGGTATAAAAACACGGCTTGCCACTTTTTTTACAGTTTCAATGTCTATGCTCCGTTTTTGTGCGCTTGCGGTAATATCATAGAAAATCAACTCGTCGATTTGTTCGGCGTACATAGCCGCAGCTAATTCTTCGGCAGGGGCGACATCTATATTATCTTGAAATTGTACGGCTTTTGTCACTACGCCGTTTATTATGTCAAAACAAGCGATTAATCTTTTCGTAAGCATAAATCAATTTCGCCTTTCTTTAAATTCAGAAAACTTTTCAACAGTTCAAGTCCCGCCTCGCCGCTCTTTTCGATATGAAACTGCGCGGCAAAAATATTTTCTTTACAGACAGCCGCCGCAAACGGTCCGTCATATTCGGCTATACCCCACAAATCCGATTTGTCCTTTGGTATTGCGTAATACGAATTGACGAAATAGAAAAAATCCCCCTGTTCTCCGCATAAAATATTTTTTATAAAACGCACCTGATTCCAGCCCATCTGCGGAACTCTTACTTTTGAAACGTCGAATTTTACTACCTGTCCTTTGAGCCAACCGAGGCAATCCGCGTTTTCCTCCTCGCTGTGTTCAAAAAGAATCTGCATACCGATACAAATACCGAGAAATAAAACTTTTTTTCGCAATACCGCTTGTTCCAGAGCGTTTATCATGCCTGTTTCATTCAACGATTTCATTGTAGCACCCGCGCTCCCAACCCCGGGAAGGATTATATGCGTGGCATTTTCAATATCCTGCGGACATCGGGCAAAACCCGCGTCATATCCCAAATGAGCGGCGGCGCGCAGTACGCTCGGAGCATTTCCCGCTTTATAATCTATAATCTTTATCATTATTGTTAACCTCCGAACACAACAGGCATTTTTCGTTTATGCTCGCTTGATTTATGAAACCGCTCTATAATTTTTTCATCATGTTCGTTTACTACGCCGTTTAACAAAAATTCATCTATGCTGCGATAAGTAACTCCCATTTCGTTTTCATCTGTCTGACCGTCGAACAACCCTGCGGACGGGGCTTTGCTGATAATATAATCAGGCGCGTTCAGATAACGCAAAAATTCATAAATTTCCGTAACAGTCAAATCCGCAATTGGGTTAAAGTCGTATGCGCCGTCGCCCCATTTTGTGAAATATCCCATATATCCCTCGCTCCGATTGCCTGTTCCCGCAACAAGCCTGTTTTCACTTGCGGCAACGGCATATAACGCAGTCATTCGCAGACGCGGCGCAATATTGTCGAGAGCCAAACTGTTAATCTCCGTTTTTTCACCGACAACCCCGACAAGTTCATTTTTTACGCTTACTAAGTCAATCACTCTGAAAGATATATCAAACTGTTCCGCGACAGCTTCGGCGTCTGTTTTATCCGTCCCGTAATTCCGCTCAGACCCGCACGGCATAATCAAGCCGACTGTGTTGTCGCACGCCATTTTACAGAGAATACCGACAAGCGCGCTGTCTTTTCCACCGCTGTTTCCGTAAACAATACCGTTCGCGTCGGCAGAATCTATCACACGGCAGATAAATTCTATTCTTTTTTTTGTTTCAAGCTCATAATTTCTCATGAAAATCTCCGTTTCTGATTTATATTTAATTCGCGGTATATAGCTGTTTATACGGATTTTTCGCGTTAGGCTTCAATATATAAAATCTGCTGTTAATAAGCGATTCCGAATCTATATTGAAATATCCCGCAAATTCCAATATATGCGGCGTTATCTCGTGCAAATCATCGACAGAAGCAATATCTGCGGAAACCTGTGAGGGCAGTCCGACGAGTTCCCTGTCCGTTCTTATGAAAATTTTTCCCCCGTGCATACCCGTTCCCGTAAAATTCCCCACAGGTATGGCGTTTTCACCTATGCCGAGTACCACAATCAATCCCCCCGCGAGATATTCGCCTAAAAAACTGCCCGTTTTGCCGCCTATAATAATCATAGGCTTTTTGTCCATATATCCTTTCATATGGATACCTGTTCTGTATCCGGCGTTGCCGCATACGTATATGCTTCCGCCCCTCATAGAATAGCCGAGCGCGTCCCCGGCATTGCCGTGAATAATAATTTTGCCGCCGTTCATCGTGTCGCCTACCGCGTCTTGAACGTTGCCGTTCACCCTGATAATCCCGCCGTCCATATAAGCTCCCAAAGCGTTGCCGGGCGTTCCGTTTATTGTGAGTGTTTTTTCTTTTAAGCCGCTGCCTATAAACCTTTGCCCACAACAATCGTCTATACAGACATTTTCCATAGATTTTTTTATATACTCGTTCAATTCTTTAAAATCAAGATTTTTCGCTGATATATTCATATCGTTTCGCCCCCCAATCTGACCGTTCTTTCCTCTTTCGTAAACGCTATAAGTCCCGGCTTTTCGCAGACAAGCGCAAAATCAAGCGAATCAAGCGGCTTGCGTTCACGGATTAAACTCGTATAAATCCCCGCTTTTTCAATGTTGCCGATGAGAATATATCCATTTAATTTGTTATCGCCGTAAAACAGGCGTTTATAATTTCCGTTATCGTTTTCGGCGTATACATCTCCGCTATAGTTTCCCGCCGTTATGACGTGCAATCCGAAAAATCCTACGGCGTTCATGGGCATTGCCTTGTCAAAACTTTTTTCGCCGCCCGCCATATTAATACCCGCACATTCCCCTTGCATATACGCATTTGGCAGCAAAGCCATAATTTTATTCTGTCCGTTCGATATATCGAGCGTCTGCGTACAGTCACCTGCGGCGTAAATATCTTTCGCAGTAGTTTCACATTTCTCATTTACTGCAATTCCGCGCTCAATCTTGGCTATGTTGTCAAGAAGCCCTGTATTCGGGCGAACGCCTGCGGCAATAACAAGAATATCGAAATCAATCGTATCTCCGCTTTCTGTTACAGCAGTATTTTGTTCAAAATATTTTATACTTTCGGAGAGCCTGAACTCAACGCCCTGACTTTCGATATGACGTTGAACAATTTTCGCGCCGCCGTCGTCCAAAACACTCGGCAATATATTCGGCGCAAGGTCAAATACTGTGACCTTCGATACTTTTTCTAAAATGCCCTCGGCGCATTTTAATCCGATGAGCCCCGCGCCGATAATCAATACTCGCTTCTCTTTATCAAGTATTTTATTTAATTCCAAAGCGTCGTCAAGGCTCATAAAAGTAAATTTATTCTTCACCTTTTCAAGTCCCTCAAACTTGGGTAAAAACGCAGAAGAACCCGTTGCGACAAGTAGTTTATCAAAATCTATTAAATTACCGTCCGATAAAACAACTCGTTTTGATTTTGCGTCAATTTTTGTTACTTCCGTATCTTTTAACAGAGTGCAGTTATTATCCGAGTAAAAATTATCGCCGCGATATTTTATTTGTTCTTCAGTTATTTTTCCAAGCAAAAGATAAGAAATAAGCGGTCTGGAATATGTGTGATGACGCTCGTTTGTGATAATTATAATCTCTCCGTGTTTGTCTGTTTGCCGAATACCCTCTGCCGCGCCTATCCCCGCCGCCGAATTGCCGATTATAACATATTTTCGTTTCACTGCGTTTTACCCCCTTTCCTCAAAAACAATCGCGCCGTTCGGACATCCTCCGACACATTCGGGGAGTCCTTTTTTTGTTTTGACGCACAGTTCGCATTTTTGTACCGCACCGTCGTCCGACGGGGAAACCGCGCCATACGGACAACTTAAAATACAAGTATAACAGCTTACGCATTTATCTCCAGTGATTGTGATAACGCCGTCTGTCACGGTCAGCGCGCCCGTGATACAGCCTTTGACGCATAACGGCTCGCGGCAGTGACGGCAGGAAACCGCAAAACTGATACCGTTGTGTTCTTCAATTTTTATCTTAGGATTGATTTTTACGTCTTTCAGAGCTTTTACCATATCTTTTTCATTTGTCCCCGCAAAAGCGCAGTAATACTCGCATAAATGACAGCCTAAGCACCATTTTTCATTTACATATACTCTTTTCATGGTTTTTATTCCCCCGCGTGTTTAATTCCCAATATTTCAAGTTCTTTTTCGTTTAAACCCACTCCCCGCAGCATAAGGCGATTGCCTTTAAGGCTTTCAATCGAATTTATGCCCATGCCGCCCATCATTTCTTTAATCTCGTGCTGCCATGCGGTCATAAGATTTACAAGGCGTTTATATCCGATTTCGGGATTCAGCCGCTTGACAAGTTCGGGAACCTGCGTAGCTATTCCCCAGTTGCACTTTCCGAAATGACAGCTCCTGCAAAGATGACAACCGAGACTTAACAACGCCGCCGTCGCGATATATACGCAGTCAGCACCCAAAGCGACAGCTTTTACAATATCAGCACTGGAGCGGATACTACCCCCGGCAATAATTGATATATTATCCCGTATGCCTTCTTCTCGTAATCGCTCATCAACTCCCGCAAGGGCGAGTTCAATGGGGATTCCCACATTGTCGCGTATGCGTGTCGGCGCGGCTCCCGTGCCGCCGCGAAACCCGTCGATAGCGATAATATCCGCTCCGCTTCGGGCGATACCGCTTGCTATTGCCGCAATATTATGCACAGCCGCAATTTTGACGATTACCGGTTTTTTATAATCCGTCGCTTCTTTAAGAGAATAAACAAGTTGCCGCAAATCCTCAATCGAATAAATATCGTGGTGCGGAGCGGGCGAGATAGCGTCGCTGCCCTCGGGAATCATTCTTGTACGGGAAATATCGCCGACAATTTTTGTCCCGGGAAGATGACCGCCGATACCCGGTTTTGCGCCCTGACCCATTTTTATTTCTATCGCCGCGCCACTGTTAAGATATTGAAGATGAACGCCGAAACGTCCCGAAGCCACCTGCACAATCGTATTTTTGCCGTAACGGTAAAAATCTTCGTGCAATCCGCCCTCACCCGTATTGTATAAAATACCGAGTTCCTCTGCGGCACGCGCCAAACTCTCATGCGCGTTATAACTTATTGAACCGTAACTCATTGCCGAAAACATTACCGGCATTGACAGAGAAACTTGAGGAGGCAAATTATTTTTAATCCGTCCGTCTTTACGGCGTTCAATATTCATTGGCTTTGCGCCCAACGACACTTTTGTTTCCATCGGTTCGCGGAGCGGGTCTATAGACGGATTTGTAACTTGTGAGGCGTTTATGAGAATTTTATCAAAATAAACGGGATAATTTTCGGGATTTCCCATACTTGACAGCAATACTCCCCCACTGTCCGCCTGACGGTAAATTTCGTCGATTGTTTTGCTGTTCCAATTCATGTTTTCTTTATAAACATTTTCGCTTTTGACAATTTTCAATGCCCTCGTGGGACAAAGCGACACGCATCGGTGACAGTTTACGCATTTCGCGTCGCCGCAAACCATTTTGTTTGATTCCGCAAGATATTCGTGCGTCTCGTTCGCGCATTGACGTTCGCAGACGCGGCAGGTTATACATCTGTCATAATTTCTCTCAACTTCATATTCGGGATATAAAAAATTTACTGCCATTAATACTCACCTCCGTTCAAACAGACAGTTACGGGCTGCCCGCCTTTGGGCGACCATATATTGTCAAGATTCGGTTCTATTATTCGAATAGCCGCTTCCTCGCTTGCGATATAGACTTTATCGTCTTTTTCCCCAACTACCATACTACGCAGTTTCAGTCTGTCGTTAAGAGCCATCAGCCCGTTCTCGAATCCTACTATAATTGAAAACGGTCCGGTTATAAGCTGTGCCGAAAACATAACGCGCAGATATTCATGAGTTTCCCTTTCGTCCGAAGTCATATTTGCGATAGTCTGCCAAAACGGAGCGGCTATAACCGACGCGATTTCTTTATAATCAAGTCCCTTTTTTCTGTGCAGATAATCTATAATATAAGCAATAACTTCGGTATCGGTTTGCAGTGTGCATTTGTACCCGTACATTTCGATTGCCCGCCTGTTGGCGTCATAGGACGATATTTCGCCGTTATGCACCACGGAGTAATCAAGAAGCGCGAACGGGTGAGCTCCTCCCCACCAACCCGGCGTATTAGTCGGATAGCGTCCGTGCGCCGTAAAACACCAACCTTCGTAATCCTCCAAGCGATAGAAATGTCCTACATCTTCGGGAAAACCTACCGCCTTGAATACCCCCATGTTTTTCCCACTGGAAAAAACATACGCGCCGTTTATCGAAGTGTTTATACGGAATACGCGCCTCGCCGTAAACTCACGGTCGTCCAGTTGGCTGTCCGCTAATCTGGTAGGCAACGGCGTTACAAAATAACGCCATATCAACGGTTCATCGGTTATTTCTTTGATTTTTCTTGTCGGTATTTTAGACAGGTTGATAATATCAAACCGCCGTTCTAAATATTCCTCACATTCTTTTTTTGCGGATATAGAATCGTAAAATATATGCAGAGCATAGTAGTCTTTATATTCCGGGTAAATTCCGTATGCCGCAAAACCGCCGCCAAGACCATTTGAACGGTCGCGCATAACCTTGATAGATTTTATAATTACCTCTCCCCTCATGCGTTTTCCCGATTTGTCTATAATACCCGAAATAGCGCAGCCGGACGGTATCCTTACTTCCCCTTCTTTTCGCATATAACAACCCTCTCGATTTTTTGAAATTCTTTCTGGTTTATAAAAAATAAAAAGGCGTTCATCAAAGTATTCGGCACGTAACCGCTCTTTGATAAACGCCTTTGTCTATCTTTTTATGCTATCAAGCATACCATACAATTTTTTATTTGTCAAGCTAATTTGACCTTATTTTAGTATAATTTATTTTTATATCTGTTATAAAAAACTTAAATCGGGGCTTCTATTGACAAATAAATTATTATATGATATGCTATTGTTTGTAATGAACAATGACGTTCTTTAAACAGTCTGGCATTTATTTGTGTATCGCTGTTTAACGGGCATTGTTTTATTTTTTTGACTATGTTTATTTAAAAATAAATATGCGGAGGGAATAATCTTATGAACGGAATTTTATACGACGGTAAATCCAAAACCCTGTACAACAGCGACGATGAAAACAGTTATATTATGAAATTTAAAGACACTGCGACCGCGTTCGACGGAAAAAAGAAAGAGGAACTTGAGGGAAAAGGCAAGTTAAACGCCGCTATTTCAAATATCATTTATGATTATCTCGCTAAAAACGGAATCAAGACGCACATAATAAAAATTCTTGACGAAGAAAGCGTTCTTGTAAAAAAGACCGAAATCATTTTGGTTGAGGTCATAGTCAGGAATATAGCCGCCGGAAGTTTTTCAAAAAAATACGGAATCGAAGAAGGAATTCTTCTTAAAAACGCAAGCGTTGAATTTAGCCTTAAAAGCGATGAACTCGGCGACCCGATGATAAACGAAAGTCAAATAACCGCTATCGGCATCGCCTCAAAAGAAGAACTGGATTATCTGTCTGAACAAGCTTTGAAAATTAATTCTCTGCTTTGCGGTTTGTTTGAAAAAGCGGGGATAAGGCTTGTGGATTTTAAACTCGAATTTGGACGCTCGGCTTCAGAAGGGGAAATAATCCTCAGCGATGAAATATCCCCGGATTCCTGCCGCTTATGGGATATCGACACAAATAAAAAACTCGATAAAGACCGTTTCAGGCGCGATATGGGCAATGTGCTTGACGGCTATCGCGATGTATTAAGGAGATTGGAAAATGTCGGACAGATATGAAAATCCTTTGTGTAAAAGATATGCGAGCGATGAAATGCAGTATATCTTTTCTGATGACAATAAGTTTACGACTTGGCGTAAATTATGGGTCGTGCTTGCGGAAAGCCAAAAAGAACTGGGACTTGCCGTAAGCGATGAACAGATTGCCGAAATGAAAAGTCATATAAGCGACATAAATTATGATTTTGAGAATAAAAAAGAATCCGAAGTAAGGCATGATGTTATGGCGCATATTTTAGCTTACGGTGAACAATGTCCTAAAGCGAAGTCGATAATTCACCTCGGCGCGACAAGCTGCTATGTAGGCGACAACACGGATATAATTTTAATGCGTTCCGCGCTTTTGCTTATAAAAAAACTTGTTGTGAAAGCGATAGCCGCTCTTTATAGCTTCGCGGAAAAATATAAGTCAATGCCGACCCTTGCGTTTACGCATTTTCAGGCGGCACAGCCGACAACTGTAGGAAAACGTGCGGCGTTGTGGATGCAGGATTTAATAATAGACCTTGAACAGCTTGATTTTGCTTTAAATAATTTAAAACTTCTCGGCTGTAAGGGGACTACGGGGACAGGTGCAAGCTTTCTTTCTTTGTTTGACGGCGACCACGCGAAAGTTTTGAAACTCGAACAGAAAATAGCAAAGAAAATGGGATTTGATAAAATTTATTCTGTAAGCGGTCAGACTTATTCGCGTAAAATCGACTATTATGTTCTCTCGGTTGTTTCGGGAATAGCCCAAAGCGCATATAAATTCTCGAACGATATTCGTCTGCTGTCACACCTGAAAGAATTTGACGAGCCTTTCGAGAGCGGGCAAATAGGTTCGTCTGCAATGGCTTACAAACGCAATCCCATGCGGAGCGAACGCATAGCCTCTCTTGCGCGGTATGTGATTGCGGATGCGCTCAACCCCGCGTTTACGGCTTCGTTGCAGTGGCTTGAAAGGACGCTTGACGATTCCGCTAACAAACGCATATCCGTCCCCGAGGCATTTCTTGCGGTGGATGCAATATTATCGCTCTATATAAATATTATAAGCGGAGTTACGGTATATCCAAAAATAATAGAAAAACATCTCAAAGAAGAACTCCCGTTTATGGCGACCGAAAATATTTTGATGTACTGCGTGAAAAAAGGCGGCGACAGACAGGAGCTTCATGAGCGTATCCGCCGCCATTCTGTAAATGCGGCGGAAAATATAAAACAAGGCGGCGCAGAAAACGATTTAATTTCGCGTATTTTGTCCGACGCGGCATTTAATCTTACCGAACGGGAATTAAAAAATTTAATGTCCGCAGAAAATTTCACGGGCAGGGCAAAAGAACAGACGGAAGAATTTTTAATCGAAGTAAAATCAATTCTTGAAACCAATAAAAATTTATCGGACGTAAATATTAATATTAAAGTTTAGAAAGTTTAGGAGGAATTATTATGCTTACCGCAGTAGTCGGTATAAATTGGGGCGACGAGGGAAAGGGACGCATGGTTGACTTGCTCTCTGACGAATATAATATTGTCAGCCGTTACCAAGGGGGAAATAACGCGGGACATACCGTGATAAACGAAAAAGGCAAATTTATTTTGAATTTGATACCATCGGGTATTTTACGCGAAACGACCGTAAATGTTATGGGGAACGGTATGGCAGTCGATATTGAGCATTTATGCGGCGAGATAAAAATGCTCACGGACAAAGGCGTAAAAATAACGCCCGATAACTTGAAAATCAGCGACAAAGCGGTTATCTGTATGCCGTATCATAAAATGCAGGATAATCTTGAAGAAGAGAGGTTAGGCGACAGGAAATACGGCTCGACAAGGCGCGGTATAGCTCCCGTGTATGCGGATAAATACATGAAAAAGTGTCTGCGTATGGGCGATTTGCTCGATTTTAACACGCTTGCCGAAAAAACAGAAAATATATTGGAATGGAAAAATCTGATTCTTTCGGGATATAAAAATTCTAAAATTGAAATTTCAAGTATTCTTGAATGGCTGAAAAAATACGGCGAAACCGTGCTGCCGTATATCACAGATACGACTGAATATTTGCTCGAAGCTGTAAATAAAAACAAAAAAATAATGTTCGAAGCACAGCTCGGAGCTCTCAGGGATATTGATTTCGGCATTTATCCTTATACTTCCTCATCGTCAACAATAGCGGCGTATGCCGCAAGCGGTGCGGGAATACCGGGTGTTAAACTTGACAAAACACTCGGAATAATGAAAGCGTATTCAACTTGTGTCGGAGAAGGACCGTTCGCGGCGGAATTTTTCGGGGAAGAAGCAAATACTCTGCGAGAAGTGGGCGCGGAATACGGCGCGGCGACAGGCAGACCTCGCCGTGTAGGCGGCTTTGATATACCTGCTTCGCGTTACGGCGTTAAGATACAGGGCGCGGACTTTTTGGCTCTGACCAAACTCGACGTTCTTTCTTACTTGGACAAGATTTCCGTCTGTACAGCATATGAGATAGACGGCGAAAAAACAACTTCTTTTCCGTCGGGCGATAAATTATTGAGAGCAAAGCCCGTATATGAATATCTCGACGGATTTAAGACTGATATATCGCATTGCAGGACAGTCGATGACTTGCCGAAAGCGGCTCTTGATTATATCCGCTATATCGAAAATAGTATCGAATGTCCGATTCGTTATGTCTCGGTTGGGGCGCAGAGAGAAGATTATATTGTTTTATAAACATAAATTATAATATAAAAAGATAGTAAAAATATATGAAAATTGAACGTAAATTACATGAAGAGTGTGCTGTTTTCGGAGTATGTATAAATAACTGTGAAGCGTCGGGCATTGTATATAACGGATTGTTGTCTTTACAGCATCGCGGTCAGGAAGGCTCCGGAATAGCGGCACTCAACGGCAATAAAATATATTGCCACAAAGATATAGGAATTGCGAGCGAAGTGTTCAGCAATAATATATTGGAAAATTTCCCCAACAGCAGCATGGCAGTCGGACATAACCGTTATTCAACTACCGGCGGCAATACTATAGAAAATTTGGGACCGTTTATCACGGAATATCTGACGGGGCGGATTGCCGTCGCTCATAACGGAAATATTACAAACGCAAAAGAAATAAGGGATAAGCTTCAAAATTGCGGAGTGCGCTTTGACGCGACAAGCGACAGCGAAGTAATATCGGCATTGATAGCGTATTATATAATGAAAGAGGAAAACTCGTTGAAAGGCATTATAAAGGCGGCAAATGATTTTACTGGCGCATTTTCCCTCGTTATTTTATGCGGCGACGGCAAACTGATTGCCATACGCGACCCCGACGGATACCGTCCGCTTTGTATAGGCGAAAGCAAAAGCGAAAAAGGGATAGCCGTTTCATCTGAAAGTTGCGCGTTCGGCGGCTGCGGATTTGAATTTATCAGGGATATAATGCCGGGCGAAGTTATAGTCATTGAAAATGGCGGGATTACTTATCAGGGCATTGAACTTTATAAAAAAAGTGAAAATAGCGGACTTTGTATTTTTGAATATGTGTATTTCGCCCGACCTGACAGTGTAATCGACGGACTTGGCGTGTATGAGGCAAGATATAATATGGGTGTGTTTCTTGCGGAAGAACACCCCGCCGACGCCGATATTGTATGCGGAGTACCCGACAGCGGGCTTGAAGCCGCCGCAGGGTACAGTGCCAGAAGCGGGCTTCCGCTTGTTTCGGGCTTTGTCAAGAACAGATATATAGGCAGAAGCTTTATTTACCCCGCCCAATCGCAGAGGGAAAACGCCGTAAGGCTTAAACTCAGTCCCCTTGCGGAAAATATAAAAGGCAAACGGATTGTCCTCGTCGATGATTCTATTGTGCGGGGTACGACGAACAAAAAGATTGCGGAAATCTTGAAGAACGCGGGAGCGAAAGAAGTACATCTCAGAATATCTTCCCCGCCTTTTCGGTTCGCTTGCAATTACGGAACCGATATAGACGACGAAGAAAATCTGATTGCAAATAAAATAAGCATAGATGATATAAAAACAAAAATAGGCGCGGACAGTTTGGGGTATATCAGCATAGACGGCTTGTATAAAGCCTGTTCAAAATGCAGGGTATCTTTTTGCGCGTACTGTTTTACAGGTGACGGAGCGAACAAAAAAGTCAGAAAAAATGAATTGGAATGAAACAATAAAATACTTGAAAGGGGATATGCAATGTCAGACAAAGCATATTTGATTCTTGAAAACGGCGCAGTTTTTGAGGGAAATTACTTTGGAGCGAAAGGCGAAATAACGGGAGAGGTTGTTTTTACTACCGGCATGACAGGTTATATAGAAACATTGACAGACCAAAGCTATTACGGGCAAATTGTCCTTTATACGTTTCCGCTTATCGGAAATTACGGCATTATTCCATCTGATTTTGAGAGCGGTTCTGTCAGTGCAAAAGCGTATATTGTGAAATATCCGTGCAAAAATCCCTCTAACTTCCGAAGCGAGGATAATCTCGACTCTTTTTTTATAAAGCATGGAATTATCGGAATATGCGGCTTCGATACGCGGGCGTTGGCAAAGGTTATCCGTGAGAACGGCGTTATGAATGGAAAAATCACCTCAAAACCGCCTACCGACAGCGACCGCAACGAAGCAAAAGCATATACGGTTGAAAACGCAGTCGCCGCCGTGTCGTCTCGCGTTATCAATAAAACCGAGGGAGGCACCCGCCGCGTGGCATTGATGGATTTTGGCATGAAGCGCGGAATAGAAAACGCTTTAACGGCGCGTAATTGTGAAGTATGGTCGTTTCCTCACGATACTTCGGCAAAAGAAATTATGAAGATTAAACCGCAAGGAATCGTATTGAGCAACGGTCCCGGCGACCCCGCCGACCCTGCAAATAACGGAATCGTAGAAACAATTCGTGTATTGCAAGCTAACGGACTGTCGCTTTTCGGCATATGCTTGGGACATCAGTTAATGGCATTGGCAAACGGTTATTCCACGAAAAAGCTTAAATTCGGTCATCGTGGAATAAACCAACCCGTTAAGGAACTTTCGACGGGTCGCGTATATATAACCAGTCAAAACCATGGTTATTCGGTAGTTACGGAAAAAGGTTCGTTTGTCAATGTAAATGACGGAACGTGCGAAGGTTTGGACTACGGCAATTCGTTTTCCGTACAGTTTCACCCCGAAGCCTGCGGAGGTCCCTTGGATACGGCTTTTCTGTTTGATAGATTTATAGAAAGGATAGATAAATATGCCGCTCGATAAAACAATAAAAAAAGTTTTGGTGATAGGTTCAGGTCCGATTGTAATTGGGCAAGCCGCCGAATTTGATTATGCCGGCACACAGGCGTGCCGCGTATTAAAAGAAGACGGTATTGAGATTATTCTCGTCAATTCTAATCCTGCTACTATTATGACAGATAAAAATATCGCGGACAGGATATATATTGAGCCTTTGACGCTCGCAACCGTGAAACGTGTAATTGAAAAAGAAAAACCTGACAGTATATTATCGGGTCTCGGCGGTCAGACGGGGCTTACTCTGTGTATGCAGCTCGCACGCGACGGCTTTTTGAAAAAAGCGAACGTCCGTCTGCTCGGTTCATCTCCCGAAAGCATAGATAAAGCCGAGGACAGAAAGCTGTTTAAAGAAACAATGGAAGAAATCGGTCAGCCTGTAATACCCTCAGTTATTGCGAACGATACGCAAACTGCGGTCAGCTTCGCAAATGAAATCGGCTATCCGATAATCGTGCGCCCCGCTTTTACTCTCGGAGGAAGCGGCGGCGGTATCGCGCATGATGAAACGCAACTTCGGGAAATTGCGGCAACCGGTATCGCGCTTTCGCCAATCCGTCAGGTACTTGTGGAAAAATCCGTAGCAGGGTGGAAAGAAATCGAATTTGAGGTAATGCGCGACCATGCGGACAATGCGCTTACCGTCTGTTCAATGGAAAATTTTGACCCTGTGGGCGTGCATACAGGAGACAGCATTGTAATCGCCCCTATCATCACGCTTTCGGATAAAGAATATCAAATGCTACGGTCAGCCGCTTTAAATATTATCAGGTCGCTTGGAATCGAAGGTGGCTGCAACTGTCAGTTCGCGCTCGACCCTCACAGCTTTGAATACGCGGTCATTGAAGTCAATCCCCGTGTCTCACGTTCTTCTGCTCTGGCAAGTAAGGCGACGGGATATCCTATAGCTAAAGTGGCGACCAAAATTGCAATCGGCTATAATCTCGACGAGATTACAAACGCAGTTACGGGTACGACTTTCGCGGCGTTTGAGCCGACCTTGGATTATGTGGCTGTAAAACTCCCCAAATGGCCGTTTGATAAATTTGTTTACGCGCATAAGGATTTGGGTACGCAAATGAAAGCAACAGGGGAAGTTATGGCGATAGCGGACACTTTCGAGGAAGCGTTGCTTAAAGCCGTGCGGGGAGCGGAAATCGGTCTCAACAGTCTCGACCTCCCCAGACTGGCTTTGCTGTCAAACGAAGAAATACGCGAACTCCTGAACACCGTGACCGACGAGCGGCTGTTTGTACTCTATGAAGCTGTCAAACGCGGCATAAGCGTGGACGAGATTCATCTTATAACCAAAGTAGACCGTTGGTTTTTATACGCACTTGAGAATATATCAAAAAACAATAATCCCCTGAAGCCGCTCGTTTATAAAATGGTAGATACTTGCGGCGGTGAATTTGAAGCCAAAACGCCGTATTTTTACTCTATTCACAAGGGCGATGAAAACGAAGCTCTTACTTTTATCAAAAACAGCCGCAAGCCTAAAATTGTCGTACTCGGCAGTGGACCTATACGTATCGGTCAGGGCATCGAGTTTGATTACGCCTGCGTACACTGCATATGGACGCTTAAAAGCATGGGCTATGAAGTAATTGCCATAAATAATAATCCTGAAACTGTGTCCACAGACTTTGATACTGCCGACAGGCTGTATTTTGAGCCTCTGTGTATTGACGATGTGATGAGCGTGATTGAAATTGAAAAACCGATTGGGGTTATCGTAGCTTTCGGCGGCGGCACGGCTATAAAACTGACAAAAAAATTAAACGAGCGGGGCGTAAATATAATAGGTGTGTCGGCGGACAGCATAGACATTTGTGAGGACAGGGAGCGGTTTGACAATCTTTTAGAAAGTCTTAGTATTAAACGCCCTAAAGGGTTCGGCGTTATGACCGAATCGGAAGCTTTGGCGGCTGCGGATAAACTCAATTATCCTGTATTGATGCGTCCTTCTTATGTATTGGGCGGACAAAACATGATAATAGCTTTTTCGCGGGAGGATATACGCGAATATATGGGGATAATTCTGCGGATAAAACAGGAGCATCCCGTGCTAATCGACCAATATCTAAGCGGACGGGAAATTGAGGTTGACGCTATATGCGACGGAAAAGATGTATTTATACCCGGCATTATGGAGCATATTGAACGCACCGGCGTCCATTCGGGCGACAGTATAGCTGTATATCCCGCTATGAATATAGACGACGGCTTATCGGAAATAATTTTTGAAACTACCGAGAAAATCTGCATGGCGTTGAACGTCAGAGGGCTTGTGAATATACAGTATGTCTTTTATGAGAACGAAATATATGTCATCGAAGTAAATCCGCGTGCGTCGCGTACCGTTCCATATATCAGCAAAATCACAGGCATACCTATGTGCGAGATTGCAACTAAAGTAAGCGTCGGAGAAATGCTTTCATCTCTCGGATATTCTTCGGGAATTGCAAAAATACCGCCTTATGTCGCGGTAAAAGTCCCGGTATTTTCTTTTGAAAAACTCGCCGGTGTGGATACGCATTTGAGTCCTGAAATGAAATCGACGGGCGAAGTATTGGGATTGGGAAAAAACCTCGAAGAAGCTTTATATAAAGGACTTATTGCCGCAGGTTATAAAATGCGGCGGAGCGGCGGGGTTCTTATTACTGTGCGTGACAGCGATAAAACAGAAATTTCGGCTGTGGCGGAAAAATTCTCTCAACGGGGCTTTTCGTTATACGCAACACACGGAACCGCGAAATTTTTAACAGGTAAAGGATTTAAGGTTCAGACCGTTAAAAAAATCCGCGATTGTTCGCTTGATAACACGGCTTCGCTTTTGGAGAGCGGAAAAATCAGTTATATCGTTTCTACGTCCGAAAAAGGAAGAGACCCGCTTTTCGATGATGTTAAAATAAGGAGAAAAGCGTGTTCTCTCGGTATTCCGTGCCTGACGTCGATAGATACGGCTAATGCGTTGGCAGATAGTCTGCTTTCGGAATACAGCGAAATAAATACAGAATTGATTGATATAAACCGTTTAAGAAGCGAACGTGTGAAATACGCCTTTACAAAAATACGCGGCGGCGGCAGCGATTATATTTATTTGAATTGCTTCAAAACGGAAATAAATTTCCCGGAATCGTTGGCTTTATTGCTGTCAGATAGGCGTAAAGGGGTCGGAGGAGACGGCATTGTACTGATACTTCCTCCCGAAACTGAAAACGCAGACGCTAAAATACGTATATTCAATCCTGACGGCAGTGAAAAAGCTATGTGCGGCAATGCCGTCAGGTGTGCGGCGAAATATCTCTATGATAACGGAATTGCTAAAAAAACACATATGAAAATCGAATCAAAAAGCGGGATAAAAAATCTTTATCTATCCACTAAAAACGGCGCGGTATCTTACGTGAAAGTTGATATGGGACAGGCAAAACTGCGTCCCGAAAATAATTTGACAGACGGGACAATTATTAAAAAATCGGTAAAAATTGGCGGCACGGAACGGGAAATAATTTTAATATATATGGACGATGATGCCCATGCGGTGGTTTTTTGTGAGGACGTTGATAAATATAATCTGCGGGACATAGAAATGCCGTTTGAAAATGACGGGGGTTTTTCAGATATAAATATTACATTCGCGGAGATTATGGACAAAAATTATTTAAAAATACGGATACGTGAGAGCGATACATGCGGCGCGGGGGCTTGCGCTTCAGCAGCGGCGGCAGTATTAAACGGATATTGCGGAAAAGACGTGGATATAAAAGCGCAGTTGACCGAATGTGAGTTGATTATTAGGTATACCGATGAAGCTGTATATATAACGGGTGACTGTATAAAAGTATTCGATGGGGAGGCGGAAATATGAGCGAGCGAGTAATTGTACTGGACTTCGGAGGGCAATATAAAGAACTTATCGCGAGGGCGGTAAGAGAATTCAATGTATATTCGGAAATAAAACCGGGCTATACGTCAGCCGCCGAAATAAAAAAATTGTCGCCCATAGGTATTATTCTGACGGGTGGACCTAACAGCGTATATCTTGACAGCGCGCCCAAATGCGATATTGAAATATTCAGGCTTGGGATTCCCATACTCGGAATTTGTTACGGTATGCAAATGATGTGTTATGTTTTAGGCGGACAAGTTGTTTCGGGTATAAAAAGCGAATACGGCAAGATAAAAGCGAGATTTAATAATAACTCGCCGTTGTTTCAAGATATTTCGCAAAACTCCTCGGTTTTGATGAGCCATACCGATTGTGTAAAATCATTGCCTGTGGGGTTTGAATGTATCGGTTCAACCGATAATTGCGATATTGCCGCCTGTGAAAACAAAGAAACTAATTTATACGGCGTTCAGTTTCACCCCGAAGTGAAACATACAGACGGCGGTAAAACTATATTAAAAAACTTTCTATACGGTGTTTGCGGCGTTTCGGGTGATTATAAGTTAGATGATTATATAGACGCTCAAATTAAAGAAATACGCCAAAAATTAGGCAATGAAAGAATACTTCTCGCTTTGTCTGGCGGCGTTGATTCGTCCGTATGCGCCGCTCTGTTAGCAAAAGCCGTACCCAATCAGCTTTTCTGTGTGTTTGTTGACCACGGTTTTATGCGCCTCAACGAAGGAGATGAAATTGAACGCATATTTTCGGAAAAAAAGTTGAATTTTATAAGATTGAACGCGCAGAGCAGGTTTCTTTCAAAGATAAAAGGCTTTTCCGACCCCGAACAAAAACGGAAAATAATCGGGGAGGAGTTTATCAGAGTTTTTGAGGAAGAAGCAAAAAAACTCGGCAATATTAAATTTTTGGCGCAGGGGACGATTTACCCGGATATAATTGAGTCGGGCGGGGAAATCGGCGAAGTAATAAAAAGCCATCATAATGTCGGCGGGATTCCCGAAAATCTTGCTTTTGAACAAATAATTGAGCCTTTGGCGGGGCTTTTTAAAGATGAAGTGCGTATTTTAGGCAAAAAACTCGGTCTGCCGAAATCGCTTGTTGAAAGGCAGCCGTTTCCCGGACCGGGGTTGGCGATACGTATTATCGGCAAAGTTACTAAGAAAAAACTCGAAATACTGCGTCTTGCCGATTATATTTTCTGCGACGAAATATCTAAACTCAAAAAAAAGCCCGAACAGTATTTTGCGGTATTTACGGATATACATTCGGTAGGAGTCAAAGGCGACAGCCGCACTTACGGCTGCGTCGCCGCTCTAAGAGCGGTAACGACAAATGACTTTATGACGTGCGAATATGCTGTGATTCCGCATAAAATATTATCGCAAATTTCAATGCGGATTATTAATGAGATAAAAGAAATAAGCCGCGTCGTATATGATATAACAGGGAAACCCCCTGCAACGGTAGAATGGGAGTGAATAGCTATTACAAAATATATTTTTATAACGGGCGGAGTTGTGTCGGGACTTGGGAAAGGCATTACGGCGGCAAGTTTGGGGCGGTTATTAAAACAGAGGGGCTTAAAAGTCGCCGCTCAAAAGCTTGACCCCTATATGAATGTTGACCCCGGAACAATGAACCCCCTTCAGCACGGAGAAGTGTTCGTAACCGACGACGGCGCGGAAACAGACCTTGATTTAGGTCATTATGAAAGGTTCATTGACGAAAATCTCACGAAATTTTCAAGTCTTACGTCGGGCAAAGTCTATCACAGCGTAATAACCCGCGAACGCGAGGGCGGATATTTGGGCGAAACGGTGCAAGTCATTCCGCATATCACAGACGAGATAAAAAAATTTATTTATTCGGGAGCGGAAAATTCCAACGCAGACGTTTTAATTACGGAAATCGGGGGAACGACAGGCGATATTGAAAGTCAGCCGTTTATCGAAGCGATTAGGCAAATCTCCCTCGAAACGGGCAGACCGAATTGTTTGTTTATTCATGTGGTTTTAATCCCGTATTTAAAAGCTTCGGGTGAACATAAATCCAAGCCCGCTCAACATTCAGTCAAAAATCTACAGGGTATGGGCGTATCACCGGATATAATAATCACGCGCTCAGATGAAAAGCTTGAAAAAGATATATTAAGAAAACTCTCGCTTTTCTGCAATGTAAAACCAGACTGCGTTATAGAGAATCTCACACTTGATTGTCTGTACGAAGCCCCGTTAATGCTGCATAACACTGGGTTGGATTCTGTTGTGTGCCGAGAATTGTCATTAAAAACATTGGAGCCGAATTTAAACGAATGGTATGGCTTAATAGAAAAAATCAAATCTGTAGATAAGAATAAAAATATAAAGATTGCAATAATCGGAAAATATACCCGTCTCCGCGACGCTTATTTATCCGTCGTCGAAGCAACGGAACACGCGGGGTTTGAGATGGGCGTAAGTATATCTGTCAAATGGATTGACAGCGAAACGGTAAACGCTGATAACGCCGATAAAATTTTAAAAGACATAAAAGGCATAATAATTCCCGGCGGATTCGGTTCAAGGGGAATAGAAGGCAAAATTGCCGCCTGTCGCTATGCCCGCGAAAATGATGTCCCGTACTTGGGGATTTGTCTGGGAATGCAAGTCGCGGTAATTGAGTTTGCAAGGAACGTCTGCGGATTGACAAATGCGAACTCAAGGGAATTTGACGAAAAATCCGCACATTTGGTAATAGACTTAATGGAGGAACAACAAAAAATAAAGAAGATGGGCGCGACAATGCGGCTCGGCGCGTATCCTTGCAGAATTACGCCGAATACAAAATTTGAAAAGCTCTATAATTCAGTTGAAATTACGGAACGCCATCGTCACAGATATGAATTTAACAACAACTTTCGCGAGATAATTATACAAAAAGGACTTGTTATATGTGGCACATCTCCCGACGGAAACTTAGTTGAAGCTGTCGATTTGCCGTACAATCGCTTTTTTATAGGGGTTCAGTTCCACCCTGAATTTAAAAGCCGTCCGAATAAACCGCATCCGTTATTTTTAGGGCTTTTAAAAGCTATATTAGAATAAAAACTGAATAGCTAATCCAATTAAAAAAGACCACTCCAACAACGTACTCATGCGTTGTCGGGTGGTCTATTTTCTACTTATTTTATTATATTATAAATAAAATATAGCACAGTTTATATTTTATTTATAATTTGTGCATTGTATATTCAATAAAAATCAAGTATAATTAATAAAAAACGCAAATCAAAATTTACGGGTCGCAGAGGACTGCGACCCCTACGTCAATATTACAGGTCTATTTTCAAGGCAGAAAATTTATATTATTTGACAAGCGGACAAATTCAGGCGTTTTTTGACATGACTTTTCCAACTTGAATATATATAATATTAGTTAGGAAAGGGGGAGCGCAATCGTGGAATGGATAAAAACCATAATGGAAGCGGTTCACTATATGGAGAACAATCTGACTAACGATATAAGCATTGAAGATGTGTCGAATCATGTTTTTATGTCTGTTTCTAATTTTCAACGTATTTTCAGTTCAGTTACCGGAATAACAACAGGAGATTATATCCGTAACCGCCGTTTAAGTCTGTCAGGGCAGGATTTATTTCTCACAGACAGCAAGGTTATCGACATAGCTATGCGGTATCAATACAATACATCGGAAAGTTTCTCCAAAGCGTTCACTCGTTTTCATGGGATTCCGCCATCGGTTGTGAAAGAGCAAAGAAATATGCTCAAGTTCTTCCACCCTTTCAATATTAATGTATTTATTCAAGGAGGATTTAATATGTCTAAGGAGATTATTGTACCTACTTTCAGAGGTGAATGTGGCAGTTATGAATTAACGGAAAACGGGTTTACAGCAAAAAAAATAAACGGTGAGGTGCTATATCATTTTGAAAAAACAGATAGTAAGCCGTCGGCAGTTAAATTTGAGTCAAACGCAGAAAAGGGCAATATGCACATATCAATTCAATATCTGAAAAACGGCAAGAAAGATAACCACCCTGATAATATGGAAACCCGTGAAGAATCGACCGTCGGAAAAGGTGTGTTTGAATTAAGTAAATTACAGAATGGTTATTATATTTTAAGAGCATTTGCGAAAAATGCAGAAAATATTTCGTTCGGATATGAATTTTTAAATTAATTTCGTTAAAAATTATCCGAAGTAAACTAAACTATCTGCGCCGTGTCCGTTAGTCAAAATCTGAAAAAGGTCTAATTATGAAAGGAGAATATATTTATGAAATTAAAATCAGTTGAAACTTTTGCGGGCAGAATGATATGCTTTGTCCGTGTGACCGATTCGGACGGCGACTGCGGTTGGGGAATAACCGCGCCGTTTGACGCAGACATAACCGCGCAGATACTTCACAGGCTCGCCGCAGGTATCGCTCTTGAACCATTTGAGGATTTTACTGTCGTCGCCGATGAAATAATACGCAGGCAGTATAAATATCTGGGGAGTTTCCTTGCCCGAGCCGCCGCAGGAATTGATACCGCGCTGTGGGATTTAACCGCGAAGAAAAAGGGCGTTTCCGTAGCTGAATTGGCGGGCAAAAAGAAAAACAGAGAATATATAGATTTATACGCTTCAAGTATGAAACGTGATTTACCCGTACAGGAAGAAGCCGACCGCCTCCGCGCAATACAGGATAAATTCGGGTATCGTTCAATTAAACTGCACCCCGGAATACCCGTCGGGCGCGACCAAGATTTTTGGGAGAACCGAACCGAAGATATGATTGATGCAATGGTCAAAACGGCTCAACCCGACACGCATATAATAGTTGACGTAAACGGCAACTATTCAGTTGAAAAAGCCATAGAAATGGCGCGTTTTATGCACGCTCACGGCATCAAATTATTTGAAGAACCCTGTCCGTACTGGGAAATCGAGAAAACACAGGCAGTTCGTGAAGCCTGTGCTGAAATAGGCATACCTGTCGCGGGGGGCGAGCAGGATTATATTGACACAATGTGGGAACGCATGATAGACCGTCGGGTAATGGACGTATGCCAACCTGATTTGCTGTATATAGGCGGATTTTCACGCGCTCTGCGAATTGCGCGCCATGCGGCGGATAAAGGCTTGCAGGTAACGCCGCATACTTCCAACAGGTCGCCGATACTTGTAATGGGACTGCACTATATGTCATGTATAGACACTCCGTATCCATTTCTTGAATGTGGTATCGAAGATGATTTTTGGGCGGTGGAATGTTATGAACCGCAGGTTGAAATCAAAAATGGACGCGCCGCCGTTCCGACTGCGCCGGGTTGGGGATTTGAACCCTCGAAAGAGTGGCTCGCAAAGTCAATATATAATATAACGCGATAGTTCTATTTGAAAGTAAGTAGTAAAATTTTTGATAAAAAAATAAATAACTATCAAATATTTCCCTTTATATTGGGGTTGTAATTGATAGTTATTTATATTTAAAAATAAGAGCTGGTGGACGGATTCGAACCCCCGACCTGTTGATTACAAATCAACTGCTCTACCAACTGAGCTACACCAGCATTTTTTGAATTTGCCGTACTGCTTTTTGAACACTATAGCATTATACCACAATCAAAACTGTTTGTCAAGTGTTTATGCAAAAATATTAATAGGGTACTTATATTTTATTTAAGCCATATTAATTTTGTGTTGTTTATCGTAGGGACGACCGCCCTCGGTCGTCCGCAGATTTTAATAATATTCCGTCTTTTATGGGTTCAAATTTCACGGATGAATACATGGATTTAAATTTCACGGACGACCGAGGGCGGTCGTCCCTACACATGAACAATAGACTTCCTCGAAAAAAATCTCGTATGCCGTCTTCTGCCTGAAAAAAAAAAAAA
>Ga0099364_10001859_pt1 | contig 34147 bp, 39 predicted proteins | sample TergutTh196P3_FD_73070 | JGI IMG/M metagenome (GOLD analysis project Ga0099364, IMG submission 73070) | Microcerotermes parvus P3 segment gut microbial communities from Pointe-Noire, Republic of the Congo - Th196 P3 | ecosystem: Host-associated > Arthropoda: Insects > Digestive system > Gut ... | reverse complement strand
AGAGGACCAACAGTTGCAGAAAAATTAGAGCCTGCCTGTGCGTGAAATCCGGGTTTTAATATAATGCTCTCTCCCGCATGTAAGCTGACAGTAGCCCCCGAATTAATTGTGTATGTATCATTTCCATGGGCAACCTCAATTCTTTGCGAAACATTATGAAATTCATTTTCCCCCGAATATACCGTACCACTTAGTGTTACTGAATGTAAACTAAACTACCTTCGGCTAAAAGCCGAAGGGTTTGGGATCGGCTAAAGCCGACTTAAGATTGGTTTCTAATAATACCTGCTTAATGTATAAAATATCCCATACCATGCATATGACAACGAAAAAAACTTCGACAATGGTTATGCTATTGAGAAAATCTTACCAATAAAATACTAAAGTCTTCACCTAAAGGCGAGGGATTTTCCCACAGATTGATACATTAATAGAGACGTTGCACGCGACGTCTCTACCGTTTTTTTGGGCAATGACGCCCCTATTTGGCACGATTTTTGTAGTGCATATAGTATATGGCGGCAGTTGCCATAATGTGACTGACGGCGCGTGAGCTATGGGGTTTTTTTAGCATGTTCACCGTATGCGAAAAATAAATTTTAAACAACCTCTGAATAACTGTTTTTATTTTTCCCCTTTAACAATTGCATAATTTTTTATCAATTGTTGAAAAATTTTCTGACAATGACTTACTGCAATGTTTATCTTTGCGCAAATTTTTCAAAATGTCAAACGGCTATACTGAAGAACAGATTAAAACCCTTGAGTGGCGCGAGCATATAAGGCTACGTCCGGGCATGTACATCGGGAAACTTGGAGACGGCTCGTCTCAAGACGATGGAGTGTATGTGCTTTTGAAAGAGATATTGGACAACGCCATTGATGAGTATATGATGGGTAACGGCAAAAAAATAGACGTTTCCATTGTCGGCAGGGAAGTGAGGGTGCGCGATTACGGACGGGGAATCCCTCTTGGCAAACTGATTGACGCTGTTTCAAAGATGAACACAGGAGCAAAATACGATTCAAGCGTATTTAAAAAGTCGGTGGGGCTTAACGGAGTCGGTGCCAAAGCTGTAAACGCTCTTTCGGGTAAACTTATTATAAGGTCGTTCAGAGATGGAGAGGTAAAAGATATTGAATTTAAACGCGGACTGATAGTAAAAGATCTTCCCGTAGCCCCTACAAATGAGGAAAATGGCGTTGAGGTAATTTTTGAACCGGACGAAGAGATGTTCGGAAATTACTTTTTCATCTCGGAATATGTGGAGTCAATGATAAAAAATTACGTTTACCTTAATGCCGGACTTCTAATTAATTTTAACGGAAACAAGTATGTGTCGCGCAATGGTTTAGCCGATCTTCTAAACGAAAATATGAGTAAAGAGGGGCTTTATCCGCTGATACATCTTAAAGGAGACGATATAGAGGTTGCATTTACCCACGGCGTGCAGTATGGTGAAGATTATTACAGCTTTGTCAACGGACAAAACACCACTCAGGGCGGAACGCATCTCATTGCTTTTCGCGAAGCGTTAGTCAAAACATTCAGAGAGTTTTACAAAAAAGATTATGAGCCGGCAGATATACGGTCATCCATAATAGCGGCTATAAGCATTAAGGTTGAAGATCCTATTTTTGAATCGCAAACAAAAACAAAACTCGGCTCAAAAGATATGGCTCCCGGCGGACAGTCGGTGAGGAACTTCATTTCCGAATTTATTAAAAAGCGTCTTGACGATTTTCTTCATAAAAATCCCGAAACTGCAAAAGTCATACTGAAAAAGATTCAGGACGCCGAAAAAGAGCGAAAGGAGATTTCTTCCATACAGAAACTTGCAAGAGAAAAGGCAAAAAAGGTGAGCCTGCACAACAAGAAACTGCGCGATTGCAGAATCCACTACAATACCACCAATTCAGACAAACTTGCTTCGACCATTTTTATTACCGAAGGCGACTCGGCAAGCGGCTCGATAACCAAATCGCGCAACGTAGAGACGCAGGCAGTTTTTAGTCTGCGGGGCAAACCTCTTAATTCATTTGGACTTACAAAAAAGATTGTTTACGAAAACGAAGAGTTTAATCTTCTTCAGGCGGCTCTTAACATCGAAGACGGTATTGAAAATCTCAGATATAACAATGTGATCATCGCCACAGACGCCGATGTTGACGGAATGCACATCAGGCTTTTGTTGCTGACATTTTTCCTGCAATTCTTTCCCGACCTTGTGCGCAAAGGACATGTATATATTTTGCAAACGCCTTTGTTTAGAGTGAGAAACAAAAAAGAGACGAAGTATTGCTATACGCCTAACGAAAAACAAAAAGCCGTCAAGACTTTAGGACCAAATCCCGAAATAACCAGATTTAAAGGATTGGGAGAAATATCGCCCGATGAGTTTAAACATTTCATTGGCAAAGATATGCGACTTGAACCGGTTAGAATGAAAAAGACCGATGCGGTAAATGGCTATTTAGAATTTTTTATGGGCAAGAACACGCCGGAACGTCAAGACTTTATCATACAAAACCTGCGAATTGAGGAAGATAAGGTTGAACAAGCGACCGTCATTTAATAATTAACCTAACACCACTACCTTATATCAAAGCAATTTTCCGCTTAAAAAGATGGCGGCAACAGAGAAATAGATTATTAGTCCCGTTACGTCCACAAGCGTTGCTACAAACGGCGCCGATGCTGTGGCAGGATCTAACCTCAATTTTTTCAATATAAAAGGTATCATCGAGCCTGTTAATGTTCCCCACAGCACAACAAAAATAAGTGATACCGATATGCTCAAGCCTACCCACACCCAAAAATCGCCGTAATCGTGAAGTCCTGTTTTTTGCCATATAAATATTCTGATAAACCCTATCAATCCTAAGATTGAGCCTAACAGCAAGCCCGAAAAAATTTCCTTGCGCATAACGTACCACCAGTTTTTCAACTTCAATTCCCTTATAGCAAGTGCGCGAATGATAAGACTTGCCGCTTGTGAACCGGAGTTGCCTCCACTCGAAATAATCAGAGGGATAAACAGGGCAAGTACCACGGCTTTAGCTATTTCCTCTTCGAAATACCCCATTGCTGATGCGGTAAACATTTCGCCAAAGAACAGAATGATAAGCCATCCGGCACGTTTTTTTACCATTTCAAACAACGGGGTTTTAGTGTATGCCAAATCCAATTCTTCGGTACCCCCGAATTTCTGGAAGTCTTCCGTATGTTCTTCTTCCTGCACGTCCAACACGTCGTCAACGGTAACAATGCCCAGAAGAGTGCCGTCCGATCCCATTACGGGCAACGCCGAACGGTCGTGGTCGGCAAATACCTTAACGGCAACTTCCTGATCATCATAAGCATTGAGGTAAACAAAACGATTGTCGCTTATCTCGTTTATAGTTTGTTCGGGCGAAGCCAATAATATTTCTCTGATGCGAATATCGTCAATCAGTTTCCAATTATTGTCAACAATATAAACAACGTTGAGGGTTTCAGAATCGTGTCCGAATTTACGGATATGCTCCAAGGTCTGTTGTACAGTAAAATGAGGTTTTACCGCCACATATTCGGGTGTCATCAAACGTCCGATACTCTCTTCGGGATATCCTAACAGTCGGGTTGCAATTTCGCGCTCTTCCTTCGACAGCATCTGCATCAGGCGCTGGCATACCGTGCCGGGCAGTTCTTCAAAAAAAGCCGTTCGGTCGTCCGGGTCAAGGTCGTTGAGCAGTCCGGTCAGTTTATTGGCATAAGAGGCAAGTCCTTCAATAATATCTTCCTGCTCTTCGTGTGAAAGATGTTGAAAAGTCTCTTTTGCCAGCTCGCGCGATAAAAGTCTGAATAAAAAGATTTTATAATCTTTGTCAAGACTCTCAATTATTTCCGCTATTTGAAACGGCGCAAGGTCGCTTAATTCTTGCTTTAAAATTTTCCAGCTTTTGTCTTCAATAAGCTGTTGAAAATGGATTTTGATTTCATTCATGTACAAACTCCTTACAAATTTTACTCTGTAAGGAAACCGCAAGTCCGCCTACAGAGTGATTAATACTTTAATTTCTCTTTTTCTGCAACTCGGATACGGGTCTTCGTCCATGATTTTAGTTTTTAGTTAATACTTATCCTGAATTATCACGTCAGGATTTTTCTGTGACTCAGCTGATTCTCTCTTTTGAAAAATCATTTTTTGCTTAAATCGCCGCAAATGTACACAATATTTGGATATATCAAAAATTATTTTGATTTTTTTTAAAAAGTAGATTCAACTACTGAATGCAACTTTTTGTTGTAAATATATGAATAATATTTTTTGGGGTGAATAGATGTTTAATTTAAATACGCCATTAAAATTCAGGACAGGGAATCATTCTGATTCTGCGCAGGTTTGCTCTGTCGGGACTGATAAATTCAAATGTTAATGATATTTCGTGGGCTCCTTTTGTTGAATTTACAAGGCTGGATATGGTAAAATCATAGCTGTAGCCGATGCGAAGCTGATCCAGTTTTATTCCTATCAACCCGATTATTGCATCTCCCGCCTGCATGGTCATCTCTTTCGAGGTCATAAAAGGCATTCCCCTGTACCAAACGCCAAATATAATCGGGTGTTTTAAATAATAAAGCCCTATGTCGGTTTGGTAATAATTTGACTGCCTTTGGAAATTCATGGCTATCGATAATACTTCATAGTTCTGTCGCAATAATCGCGTGTTGTTTAAAATTTGTATGCCGCCAAACAGGTTGAATTTTATGGGGACAGTGCCATCGTTGCCATAAAACGACAGTTTTGGAGTAAGCAGGTGATCAAGCGTAAAACCTCCCCAAATTCTGTCATTATACGCTAAAAGCGAGGCTGCAAAATCAATATCGGCAACATTCTCAAACGGAGGCGGATAAATAGATGAAGTTGTGCCGGTGCCTCTGAGCTGGCTTGGAAATACCAATTTTGTAATATCAAGTCCGAGATAGTGAAACTTAAAATTAACTCCCGGTCTTATATGCCACATTCTGTTGATATTAAAGTCATAAGAATAAACAAGTCCTACGTTTGTGGTGCTGAGATTACCCGACCCTGCTACATCGTGAGTTGCCAAAACGCCTATTCCGGAGTTAAAACTCGGAACGGCTTTGTCAATTGAAACGCTGTATGTATTAAAAACTCCGGGAACGGCGGGCCACTGGTTCCGATAGGTTGTCGAAAACCTGTAATCATCCGTAGAGCCGGCAAAAGAGGGCGCTAAATAAAGTTGATTCGCATAAAACTGAGAAAAGGTCGGATCTTGTCCGAAACTTTCAAAAAAGAATAATAAACAAACTGCAATGTATAGTATTCTTGTTTTCCAACTCCTTTTTTTATCAAACCACTTCATAACTATATTGTATTTGATACAAAATACTACGCAAATATACAAATCTTATGGTAGGAAGTATTACATTTTTTCACAATTGCCGGTTTTTTTGACGAAAAATTGACTGTTTTCTTGATTTTTCGTCAAAAAAACATCATATTCGGACGAATAATAAGAAAAAGTTGATAATGGTAGCAAAAAATGGTCGAAAATCGTGTCGGCGGCAAATGGAAAAAAATTAATGAGAATCCGAAGGAGTATTTCTGAAAATTACCGGCTCAACTCAACGCTTACGGAGGTTATTTTGCCCCCCATAGAGGGATTCATTTTTGATACTTTGACTGTGGTTTTCGTTATTCCCCGCAATTGCAAATAAATGGAATCGAGTATTCGGCTTGCAATATTTTCAAGCAACTGCGACTTTTTTTCCATTTCGCATTTTACTATATTGTAAATTATTTGATAATTAACCGCATCTTTAAGATTATCGCTTTTAGCGGGAAGTTGCATATCGGTTTCAATTTCCAGATCGACAAGAAACGTGTTTCCTACAATCTGCTCCTCTTTATAATGCCCGTGGAACGAGTAAAACTCCATTCCTTCAATTCGTATCAGCCCCATGTTAACTCAATTACTGCGGTAAAAATGCTCTCGAGACAGTCTCTGCCCTTATACATTTATATATATATATATGCGTAAACCTTATGATATTTTAACCAAGATAACCTTTAAGCAACCTGCTGCGTGAAGCCTGCCTTAACCTTCTGATGGCTTTCTCTTTTATCTGCCTCACTCTTTCGCGTGTAAGTGCAAATTTTTCGCCTATCTCTTCAAGTGTCATCTCCTGGCAGCCGATGCCGAAGAAATACCTTATAATATCTCTTTCTCTTTCGGTAAGCGTGGCAAGCGCCCTGTATATCTCTCTTGAAAGCGATTCGTCCATAAGAAACTTGTCGGCAATGGGAGAATCGGAATTTGTAAGAACATCGAGAAGGCTGTTGTCTTCTCCTTCAACAAAAGGAGCGTCAACCGAAACATGCCTGCCCGAAACTTTTAAGGTATCCGTAATCTTCTCTTTAGGCACCTCCAAAACTTCCGCCAACTCTTCCATCGATGGGGTGCGTTCATACTCCTGTTCAAACTTGGAAAACGCTTTATTTATTCTGTTCAGCGAACCGACCTGATTTAACGGCAGCCTTACGATACGCGACTGTTCGGCAAGAGCCTGAAGTATAGATTGCCTGATCCACCAAACAGCATACGAAATAAACTTGAATCCTCTTGTTTCGTCAAATTTTTCAGCCGCTTTAATCAGTCCGAGGTTGCCTTCATTAATAAGGTCGGGAAGGCTTAGTCCTTGATTTTGATACTGTTTTGCAACCGATACAACAAAACGAAGGTTTGCTTTAGTAAGTTTTTCAAGAGCCGAACGGTCTCCTTTTTTAATCCTTTGAGCCAATTCCACCTCCTCTTCAACCGAAATCAACTCCTCTTTACCGATTTCCTGTAAATATTTATCAAGCGAGGCGCTCTCTCGATTGGTAATCGATTTCGTAATTTTTAATTGTCTCATTTTATCTTAAAAAAATTTGGTGCAAAGGTACTGCTTTTTATCTAAAAACAAAAAATATTCGTGATTGTTGTGCGCAGGAAAAATATTTTTCATATTCTCCTGCACTACAATCACTTAAAAAAACATTATGATCAATTTCCAAACTGATAACTAAATATTGTGCCGTTAGGCTGAACTCCGCTGATTGACCTGAGTGTTGATTCATTGTCGGAAAACCTGCGAACCTCAGATACGGTATTCACTTTTCTGCCGTTTATATCTACAATAATATAACCTCTTTGGATACCAATATCTTTAAATTTCCCATCGTTCACTTCCAACACTCTCACTCCATTTTCCACATTCAACCGGCGTCTTTCGTTGGAACTGAGTTCGGCTAATCTGGCTCCAAAAACAACGTCCATATTCATTTCGGCAGTTACAACGCCGGTAGTGCCGGCAATGTTTTTCAAAGTCAGCGAGGCTGTTTGCTCTCTGCCGCCTCTTATGTATCTTACCGTAGTTCTGTCGCCCGGGCGGTGTCTTGCCACTTGTTCCTGAAGTTCAGCCGTTGTATTTACCGAAGTGTTGCCTATCGCAATAATAACATCATCTTCTTTAAGTCCGGCTTCTGTTGCAGAGCCACCTTCTACCACTCCGGTTACTAAAACTCCGGTTACTCTGTCAAGTTTCAACCTTTCGGCAACGCTCGAATTAACATTATCTATATTGACACCGATAATAGCCCTTTGAACCTCGCCAAACTCTTTCAAATCTTCAACAACTTTTTTCACAATTGACGTAGGAATGGCAAATGCGGCTCCCGCAGAGGCTCCGCTCGGAGAATAAATGGCAGTGGGTATTCCCACCAGCAATCCTTTGGTATCTACAAGAGCGCCGCCGCTATTTCCCATATTAAGAGCCGCGTCTGTCTGAATAAACGACTCTATCCTGTAATTGCCCCTTAATACATTAAGGTTTCCTCTCCCTTTTGCGCTCACAATACCGGCAGTAACCGAAGATGTAAGATTAAACGGGTTGCCTACGGCAAGCACCCACTCGCCAAGCCTCAAAGCATCTGAGTCGCCGTATTCAATGTATGGCAAATCGGTCGCATCTACTTTCAACAGCGCAAGGTCTGTGCTGGGGTCGCGCCCCACTAATTTTGCCTGCAAGGTGCGATTGTCGTTAAGCACAACTTCAATATTGTCGGCATTTTCTATCACATGGTTATTTGTGATAATATAACCGTCTGCCGAAATTATAACGCCCGAGCCGTATCCGCTTACTTCTCTTTGTCTTTGATTTTGACCATCGTTACGGTTACGCTCGCCAAAAAACCACTCGTAGAAAGGATTGTTTTCTGCCATGTTTCCTCCACTCACCGTTCTTCTTGTAGTAACATGCACAACCGCATGAACAGTCTTTTCGGCAGCATAAGTAAAATCAATCTGCCCATCGCTCATTTGGAAAGAGGTCAACATAGCTCTCATTTCCCTGTTTTCAAACGGCGAGTTACTATAAATAACTCCCGAAGATGGCTTGTCAAAATACTTTGTATAAATAAACAAAGTAATTAACGATCCAAAAACAGCCATTAAAAATGCTCCAAATACATCTTTTGCTTTCATCTTATTATTATTTAAAAATTCAACCATCATTTTATCTATTAATACACTCTACAAATATCGTGCATTTTTTAATTGATTAATCAACAATTAACAACATTTTAACAAAAATTGCCATTATTTTTAACAAATGTCATGGTTTCGGCAATGATTTTATAATAATTGACAACAAAAATAACTTTATTATTCCCGACAGGTATTTAATTTATTTAAATGTCGGTCATAAGTTTAAACAGAGACGGCTATAAGTTCTTTGCCTAATTTATGCAGAGCTGCCGTGATTTTTCTTTTTTGTTCCGGTCGTGGCAGAGAACGACCGCAGGCATAGTGCCCAAGTTGTTTTTCATTTATGCCTGTAAGCCTTGATATTGCCGAGCGGGTAAAAATACCGTTATAGCAGTAAAGCAGGCTTTCCACATCAAATTTATACTCAAATTCGTATTCTCCATCGAAAACAGACGGATATTCGTCTCCATCTTCTTTTGCCCATTCAATGTAAATATTAACACTTTCCTGCAATTCTTTTTTAAAGTCATCGAAAACGCCTGTTGTGCCAAGCACCCAGCCGGGTAAAATATCAATACTTGCCGTATAGCCTTCAGCTGTTTTTGCTACATTTACTACTATTTTTTCCATATCATTTAAATATTTTATTAAGCATTAGAAAGTTATCCCCGATTGTTTTTCAATAGATTTTAATAAGTTCCCCCAAAAGTCGGTAGATGGCGTTCCGTTTACCGTTACGCTGCCGGGTTTGATTGGGTGTTTGAATTTTCGATGGCTACCTTTTTGATGTACAATATACCAGCCGTCTTTTTTCAAATCCTTTAAAATTTTTTCCCCTTTTACTACCTTCATATTTTTGTTTTTCGACACCGCAATAATAGCAATTATACTACTATTTACCAAATAATAATAAAAAAACTTTTAAGATTTACACACCTGACGATGCAGTATTTTCCATGACATTTTGACAGGAAATCACACCTCGAACCAAAACCGGCTTCCTTTTCCCTCTTCGCTTTCTACATGCAGGGCGCTGCCGTGTTTTTCGAGCAGTTCGCGGCACACGATTAAACCCAATCCGCTACCCTGTTCGCCGGCGGTGCCGGTGCGAGACTGTTGACGGTCGAGGCGGAAAAGGTTTTGTATCTGTTCTGGCTTCATTCCCGTGCCGGTGTCGGCAACCGAAACGGCATATTTGCCGCCGTCATCGTTAATTTGCAGCGTAACCCTGCCTCCATTGGCAGTAAATTTGACGGCATTGGCAAGCAGATTGCGCACAACGGTAGTTATCATGTTTTCATCGCCGGTAACAATGGCTGTTTGAGGCGTTTGCGCTTCGAATGTTATGTTTTTGCGCTCTGCCATGCTTCCGATAACGCCGAGGTCTGACTGTAAGGCGGCAATAAGGTCGAACGGCAAGGGGTGGTAAAGTTTGCGTCCTGTCTGTATCTGCGCCCAGTTGAGCAGGTTTTTAAGCAGCTCGACAAGTCCGTTTGCCGACTTGAGCAGTTTCCCGTGGTAGTTGGATAATCTGTCGGTATCCCATTTGTCGGCATTATCCGCCAGTATCTGCAAGGCGTCACGTTGCGCAACGGCGGGATTTTTAAGGTCGTGCGAGATGATGCTGAAAAACTTGTCTTTAATGGCGTTCATTTCGGCAAGTTCGCGGTTGAGGCGGGTGCGCAGGCGAAGCATGTTCAACAGTAAAACGAGAATGAGAATAGAGATAAGCACAAAGAAAAACAGAACATTACGCTCAATCTGTTTTTGCCTGATTTGGATTGTTTGCTTCTCTATCAGGGTCTCTCTGAGTTCGGTTTCGTAGCGAAGGCGCAGATTGCCTATGTGTGTTACGTTGGCAACGTTCAGTATGCTGTCTTCATAATTTCGACTCAAGATGTAGTTTTCGAGAGCCTTGCCTGCATCGCCCGACTTTTCGTAAAAAAGATATTTCGTTTTATAAACCAGCGCAAAAGATTCTTTCGACCGTATTTTTTGTGCGGCTTCTTCGGCGCGGTCAAGGTAAACCGCCGCCGATTTCATATCCCTTTTTATAATATAGACTCTGACGATGGCAATACATGCTTCGAGCCAGTGCCAGCGGTCGCTGTTCGGCTCCATGATAGCGTATGCCTCCTGATAGTGTTGCAGGGCTTCGTCAAAATTGCCGTCTATTTCATACAAACGTCCGAAATGGATATGGCAAAGCGAAATGCCAAGATCCGAACCGGCAAGTTGGTTGTATCTCATGCTGTGACCGTAATAAACGCGGGCGGAATCGTACATCTGCATGTTCTCAAAGATGGCGCCGATATTGGCATAGTTTATTGCCATTCCGAGATGATTGCCCAAGAGGGTTTCTCCTGCAAGAGCCGCGCGAAACGAAGAGTCGGCGGCGGCATGATTGTTGAGCGTAAGATAAACGTTGCCTATGCCGTTGAGTGAAAAAACCCTGTTTCTGAGGGAGTTTTCGCTCGTTTTGTCGCTGTATTGCTCGCAAAGCGCCAATGCGCGGTAGTGAAAAGTTGATGCGTCTTCCATAGCGCCCATGCGGCGGTAGTTGGTTCCGATTTGGTTTAAAAACTGAATTATTTCAACGGTATCGGCAGATTTATAGGCAAGTTCAAGTCCCGCTTCGTGATAACGAATTGCCTGAATAAAGTTGTCTGATTCGCGGCATAAGTTACCGATTTTTTTGTAAAACATAATTGCTTCCGTAATGTTTTTGTCGTCAACCATTTTTACGGCGACACTTTCAAGAAGTTCCACATCGCGGCTATAACGATACAAACTGTCAATGTTTTGCCCAAAACCGCAAACCGCTAACGTTATCAACAGCCCTATCAGAAATAGTTTTTTCAAGTGATTAGTGGTTAGTGATTAGTGGTAGATTCACAATCCTTATTGCAAACCTTAAACATTTTTCTTTTATTATTATAATTTTCATCTGTTTATTATTTTATATATCATTGAATACTAATTCACTAATCACTAATCACTAATTTACTAATCCACTAATTACTAATCTGTATAATCCCATTTTTCACCGCATATTTTACCATTTCAAGCGAGTTGTTGATGCCTAACTTGCGGAATATGTTTGATTTATGCCAATCTACCGTTCTGGTGGAAATTTCGAGGCGGTCGGCTATCAACTTAGCGGGAAACCCTTTGTGGCAAAATTCGATGATACGTCTTTCGGTCTCCGTAAATTCGGACGTTACTCTGGCAGTTTTCTTTTTGGCTATATAAATACGGTAAATAATCTCTGCTATGTCTTTTCCGAAATATTCAAGTCCCTCTATTATAGAGCGAATGGCTTCGGCAAGTATGTCGGCGTTGCTGTGAAACTTGCTGATAAAACCCTCAATGCCGATGTCAAGCATCTCCTGCACCGCATCAGCGCTGTTTTCGGCAGAGATGGCGAGAATTTTCATTGCGGGATACTCCGTCTTCAGGCGGCGGGCAATTTCAATACCGCTTATATCGGGAAGCACTATGTCGAGAAGCACAACATCGGCGGCAACCGTTTCGAGCAAATCGAAAAACTCGTTACCCGACTGGGCTTCGCCAACGATTATAATGTCGGGGTGACGACTCTCGATGGCGGCACGCACACCTAAACGGAACAATTCGTGGTCGTCAACTATAATTACGTTAATATCGGTCATGTTCATGTTGATGGATAATCCATTTTATTGTTCACAAAAGTCCACAGCTCACGCATGGTCAGTCACATAAAGCAACTGACAATACAAAGAAAAGTAAAATTTTTTATATCTGCTAATCTATTTCGATTTTTTTGCTTACGAAACACTAAAAATCGCAAATTTGTTAAAAATTACTAAAAACCCCGTATAATTACTGGGGAAAAACAGCAAAAACCCCGTATAATTACTGGGTACTTTTTATTATTTTACCTATTAACTTTGTCACGTTAAATTTTCAATAAAGGATAATTGTTATAAAAATGGTACGGTTGGCAGTTTTTGAAAAGCAGATATTTTTTCGTCTCGGGGTGAAACGGGTGTTTGAAAACAATCCCGATATTCATGTGGCGGGCGAAGCGTGCAGCGAAACAAGCCTTTTTGAACTTCTTGCCCAAACGCCTGTGGATATAATGCTGCTTGGCGTAAACCTGCCTAACGATACGGAATGTGTGAAAATAACGCGCCGGCTTCGCAGCGATTATCCTCATGTTAAAATACTTGCGGTTGCAAACGAAAATACCGGCGAAACGGTGCAAGCCATGATGGCGGCGGGCATCAACGGATATATCGGCAAACGGCAGGCTAACCGTAATGAACTCGAAAAAGCGGTGCTGAGAGTTGCGGCGGGTGGAAAATATATTGGAAGAATTGATGGCGGAATAATGATTGGTAAGGCTGTAAAGCTGCCGACAGCGGCGAGGGAGGTTGAGATGTTGCGTGCAGCATTAAAAAACAGACGGCGGCAAATTGCGAACAGGTTTTTTTTAATTGAGTAATTTTTTTTTATAATTATATATTTTTTTTAACTAAATTTTTTTTATTATGACAAAACTTGATTTTTTTAAGAGAGCAACACTAATAGCTTTGTGTGTTGCAATGATGTCTTCGTGCGCTAAAGACGGTAAAGACGGCGCTCAAGGCGAACAGGGAGCTACGGGCGCCCAAGGGGCGCAGGGACCTCAAGGTGAACAGGGCATTCAAGGCATTCCCGGCAATGCGGGAGTGATGATGTACACCTACGAAAGTAAGACAAGCACTACGGGAAGGTTTGATTACGAACTTTCCATGACAGAGGAGGAGGTAATCAACAGCCTTATCTATGCATACAGGTATCACTATAGCATGGCGCCTCCGAGAGTTGATCGTTGGTATCCTGTCCCCGGTGAAGGATTGACGGACGCCTCTTATACCACCTCTGCATTGAATCGTCCTGTAACGGGAATACGAACAACCTATAATTATGTAGCATATCTGCGTAACATCAGCGATGGTTCGCTCGTAACAGCTGAAAGTGAATTTCAGAAGTTCAGAATAATTGTAGTCCCCATACCCGAGGGCAACATTGAAGCGAAAAGCGCGGCGCAAGAGTTCGGCTCATACGCCGAGTTAGCCGAATATTACGGCTTGCCGCAGGATTAGTTATTAGTGGATTAGTGGTTAATGATAAATGATGAACTTTCAATTTTCAACTTTCAATTCATTAACCACTAATCACTAAAAAACTAATCACTAAAAAAAAAGCGTTCTTTGACATATTGGTTTACACGTAAAACAATTGACAATTGAAAGTTGAGAGTTGAAAATTCGTAATTCATAATTCGTAATTCGTAATTGATTTGTATCTTTGCGGGGTTGTAATTGTAGCCGGATTTAAAAATAAAAAACAATGGAAACAAGACAGGAAAAATATACTTCATGGGAAACGATAAAAAAAGAGTATCCCGACAGGTTTGTCCTATTAGAGAATCCCGTATTTGACCCGCTTCCGCATCTGAAAGAGGCAATATTGCTGTATAAGCACAAAAGCCGAGATAAGGTTATCAAAAAATCGCTTGAACTGAAACCTTACGATGCTACTATTTTATATACGGGCGGCATCAGAGGCGAGCGTGCCAATAAATATACATACATACTATGAAGTACAAACTGTTGATTGACGAGAGAAAAATCCTTGTTTTTGCAACAATTAAAGGAATCAATGATATCAGGCGCATCAAATTCATTCTTGATACCGGCGCTTCAAAAAGTGTCATTGATGACAGTGTTGCCACTATACTTGGCTATGACTTTAAAAAGTTGGAAAATGGCGACACGTTAATGACCGCAGGCGGCGCCATACATTCAAAAATCCTGAAATTGCCGACATTTAGTTTGTTTGGCAAAGATATTACTGATTTTGAAGTCAATGTCATCAACTTTCCGCTTCAAATAACCTACTATGCTGACGGTGTGTTAGGAATGGACTTTTTATTGCAGTTTAAAAACATCAAGTTTAACTTTGATGAAAGAACCATAGAAATATAAAAGCCCTGCCCATATATACGAACAGACAAAAGCGTGTAAATCAACTCAAAAGTGTTTATATGCTTTTTTTATTATACAATTGAAATTAAATTATTTATTAAATTTATTATTAACAAACATTTATTAACATTATTAATTAAAAAACAAAATTTTATGAAAAACTTTAAAAAAGGTTTACTAATGGCGGCGCTGACAGTGATATTGTCGGCAGGCTGCGAAAATCTCAAGGATTCCGTTGCAACGGATATCGATGTGAAAGACGTAAAGTTGGTGTTCACGGCGCTAACCGAGTCGGGAAAGTCTGAAACAAGCTCATTCTCAGTAACCCGAACAGTGAACATAGCAGAACTCTCTAACGATGAAATCGTGGAATATGCCGAAAAAATCGACAATGTAACGGTAAACAGTTCGGCGTTCAGCGCGGTGGTAACTCCCGCCGGAAGCTGCACTATTACAAACCTTACCGTTAAGGCAGAAGGCGTTCCCGGCTCATTGTCCGTTCCTTCGTACACGGTTGGCGAAACGTTTGCCGCCCCTGAGGGAATGAACGGCTACACAGCGTTGTTCATCATGAAACTCATCAGCGAAAAATCGCTTACAGTAACCGTATCGGGCGAAACAGACGCTCCGGCGGGAACAACGGTGGTTATAAGCTACGAGAACGACCTTGTGTTTAAGGTTAAGGTGCTGAAATAGTAGTGGTTAGTGATTAGCGGATTAGTGATTAGCGGATTAGTGATTAGTGATAAATGATGAACTTTCAATTCATTAACCACTAATCACTATAAAACTAACCACTAATCACTAATCTACTAATCATTAATTATTAAGAGGACAGGATTTTAAAACAAAACAACTTAAAAATAAGATAATGAAAACGATATTATCAGTAACAACAGCGCTTTTGCTCACATGTGCGGCGGTGCAGGGGCAAAACACCTTTTTCCCCACGAGGGCGGGAATGACGATGCTTTATGCGAATCAGAACGCCAAGGGAAAAGCGCAAAGCTACGTGCGGCATACCATCAGGAATGTGGAGGGGTCGGGCAATAATCTGACTATTTCGTATGTTATGGAGTCGTTCGACAGCAAGATGAAGTCGCAGGGTTCGGAGGTACCGTGTAAGGTGGTTATTAATGACGGGGTGGTAACTCTTGATATGAACAGCATGTTTATTGACCAGATGAAGACTCCCGACTTAAAGGTTGAGATTACGGGCGTTCCGATGGAGTTGCCGGGCAACCTGCAACCCGGTCAGCGGCTCAAAGACGCCGACATGACGATGACGATAGATATGGGCGTTATGAGAATGCAGACGAACATAAAAATAACCGACAGTCGGTGCGAGGCAATTGAAGATGTTACGGTTCGCGCGGGGACGTTCAGGTGCCACAAGGTTACGCAAACCGTTACCACCACCGTGATGCGCAGGGAAATAGTTGCTACAACCGTTTCGTGGTATGCGCCCAACGTAGGAACCGTAAAAACGGAAACCTTCAACAACAAAAACAAGTTGACGGGGAGAATGGAGTTGATGTCAATGGATTAATGGGTTGGTGATTAACCATTTAAAAACGTAGAAGTATGGCTATTAAAACACAAAAATACCTGACAGACATTCAGACTTCGATAGGTTCCATATATGAATCTATCGGCGACAGGCGCAGTTTCGAGGTCTATATGGCAAACAAGCGGCGGCGGCGTTCGGTAACACACAATTTGGAAACGGTTTGCGAAGCCATAATCGGAATACTTCAACTGAAACCCGACATTCCCATCAGTAATGCCCGCAAAATAGTGAGTTTATGCAACTGCGTCATTCACGTCCACGACAGCGTAGACGATGAAATCGTTTGGAATATTATAATCAATTATCTGCCTAAACTGAAGGAAGATGTTGATAGGTTGCTAATGAATGGGAAATTAAAAATAAAATAACATTATTAATTAATTAAATTTTAAATCAAATGAAAAATGTAGTAAAAATCAGTATTTTGATGGCAACAATAACAGTTGCCATGGTGTTCTTAAATGGATGCACGAAGAGTAATGACGAAAGTGAACCGCTCGTATCCGGTTCGTTCAACGGCACGGTTACGGCAACGGTAGATGGCGGGGCTGAACTCTATGTGAGCGTGGTGGCGGCGATCAACGACACCCGCTTTAACAACGAGAACATGTTTTTAGGTAATATTATCGGCAATGAGGCGAATTTCAACAACGGCAGTTTCACCATTACGCTGCCCACAACCGGATTAAGTTCGTATTTGGAAGACGTCACCGCTTTTTTTGATTCCTTTATGCAAGCAGGCGATAAGGGGAAACTCAAAGTGAGCGACCCGAGCGCCCGAGTAATGGATGTCGATTTCATCGGCTTCTATGTAATAGACGAAGACATTTATGTTTCGGGGATTTTTTCATACGCCACCGCCGACAAAGCCACCATATGTGTATTTGTTTACGCTGACAGCGATGTGGACATCACCGGCAGCGCGAATGTAAGCGTTTCGCTGAAACAGGGGTGGAACCGTGTTTATATTTCTGACAAGCTGACCACTAATGTACCAGACGGAATGAAGTGGTATTTTGCGTATTTTGAATAAGTTAAACAATTAAAATTTAAATGTGTTGACCCTGCATTTATCTGCTTGAATACCGGCTTGTCAGATTTTTTTCTATTTTTACACTCATAAAAAGTTTTTGATAGATTGCTCTTCAAAAGTAATCTTTTTAAAAACTTTTATTTTTGGTGAATGTTGGGACAGTTATGATAATTTATCAAATAAATGTTAATAAATTTGTACTTGTAAAAATATAACGTAACTTTACAAAAATAAAATGCGATGAAAAGTTCGTCAATTATTCTTGTATTGATTTTTGCTTTCTGCTCGCCGGCGGCAAAAACTCAGGAACAACATAGAATTCCTGAAGCTATTTCTATGTCCATAAGAGCCGGAAATGCCGCCGAGTTATCAAAATATTTAAATTCGACCGTAGAGATTCTGCTTCTTCAACAGGAGGATTTTTACAAAAAAAATGTTGCCGAAACAATATTGCGCGATTTTTTCAATGAATACAAAACAAAAAGTTTTACAATACGCCATCAAGGCGCAAGAAACGATGCGCAGTATGCAATTGGCAACCTCAAAACCGAAAAGGGCGATTTCAGGGTCTATTTTCTGCTTAAAACAATTGGCAGAGAGCAACTGATTCATCAGATACGCATCGAACCCGACAATGAAAGATAGGCTTTTAAAAGAACTTATCGCAACCGCCATTGCCGAAGATGTTGGCGGCGGCGACCATACTTCGCTGGCATGTATTCCTGAAAACGCCGTAGGCAACGCAAAACTCATCATCAAGCAAAAAGGTGTTTTAGCCGGCGTAGAGGCAGCCGAAAAACTGTTTTCAATTATCGATCCAACTGTCAAATTTATCCCTTTTCTAAAAGACGGGACGGCTGTTGAGCATGGCGATATTGCCTTTCATGTTTCGGGACGCATTCAATCTATCTTGAAATCGGAAAGACTTGTTTTAAATATAATGCAGAGAATGAGCGGAATAGCGACAAGCGCGCGCGAGTATGCAGATATGCTTGACGGTTTAAAAACCAAAATTCTTGACACAAGAAAAACTTCGCCCGGACTTAGATTTTTGGAAAAAGAGGCTGTACGCATAGGGGGTGGGATAAATCACAGGATGGGGTTGTACGATATGATAATGCTTAAAGACAATCACATAGACTATGCCGGAGGAGTCAAAAAAGCAATATTGCTTGCAAACGATTATTTGCGCCGTAATAATCTAAAACTGAAAATTGAAATAGAAGCCCGCAGTATTGACGATGTAAAAACAATTATTGAAACCGGAGGTATAGACAGAATTATGCTTGATAATTTTACTATAGCCGACTTAAAATCTGCTGTCAATCTGATAGCCGGCAAATATGAAACCGAAGCATCGGGCGGCATTACACTTGAAACCGTCAGAAGTTACGCGGAATGCGGCGTTGATTTCATATCGGTAGGCGCATTAACACACCATGTTAAAAGTCTGGATATGAGCCTTAAGGCTTTTTAAATATTGACTTTACAAAAAAACAGTGTCGGGATAGTTAATATCTGTCAGAAAAAGCCCTTGTGGCGGAGCTGACTTGCCTGCTTTGCATCTATCTTTATGCTCTATTATCGTTTTAAAGTCGTCAATGCTGATTTTTCCTGCGCCTAAATCTACCATTGTGCCTACAATAGCCCTTACCATATTGCGTAAAAACCGATTGGCTGTAATTGAAAAAACAATTTCATTGTCATCTTCTATCCATTCCGCAGAACTTATATTACATATCTTTGTTTTCGCATCTGAATGAAGCTTGCAAAAACTTGTAAAATCGGAGTATTCTTTCAGTATGTCACATGCCGTATTCATCAATAACAGATTCAAGGGGTAATTAATTTGCCAGCCAAATAGTTGTTTGAAAGGATTTTTTGTTTTCAGAATATAATATTTATATGTTCTGCTTATGGCGCTAAATCTTGCGTTGGCTTCGGGAATTACTTTTCTTACAGATTTGATGGAAATATCGCTTGGAAGAAAGTTGTTAAGTCTGAATATCAGTTTTTTATCCGAATCAATGTTGTTTTTCAGAGTGTCAAAATGGGCACAAAACATTGCGGCGTGCACTCCTGCGTCTGTTCTTCCTGCTCCAACCAAAATGATTTTTTCTTCCAAAATCAGACTTAGCGCGTTTTCGAGAGCTTGTTGCACCGTAAAAGCGTTGGGTTGTATTTGCCAACCATGATAATTTGTTCCTTCAAATGAAAGAAACATAAAATACCGATTCATTGGTCAAATATAATATTTTTTAATAGAACTGTATGCATTTACGATGTATGTTTTAACATGATTGTCTTGATTTGGCTGTGCATTAAAGCATTATACTCTTGAAAACCCCATAGCTCACGCATCGTCAGTCCCATTATGGCAACTGCCGTCATATATAATATACTACAAAAATCGTGCCAAATGGAACTAAAAAATCGTCTTTAAATACGTTAACTATAATTTAATTGAGTTTTTTTTTTGTACAGTTACGCTTATTAACTAATTTTGTTTTTAAATTATTATATAATGCAGGGGATATTAATTGTTGAAGATGACGCCGAATTAAGAGAGATGATTAAGACAGCTCTTGTTCGCCGCAAGTTTACTATTATGGAGGCTTCAAACGGGAAAGAGGCGGTAACGCATTTTAAATCGCTTGTTACCGATGTTGTTATAACCAATATCATTATGCCCGAAGAGGACGGACTTGGAGTAATAATGAAACTTAAAGCGATTAAACCCAAAATTAAGATAATAGCAATGTCGGGAGGCGGAAAAGCAAGTCCTCGCCATTATTTAGAATTAGCAAAAGCGCTTGGAGCAAACGCCACTATTACTAAACCGTTTCAAATTAACGACCTTATTTCAATGGTGGAAAAATTTTTTTAAAGTAGGGGCAACTCATTTTACGCTTTTTGGGCGTCATCGGCGTGGTCATTGCATTTTTTACAAAAACTTTTCGTATTTTGCGCCGCATTGTTACATTTGCCTTATAAAAAATTAAACTAATAATTAACATTTTTCTGTATCATATATAACTCTTTTTCTTAACTTGCAGCGTTTTTAAAATTTATCATAGATATTTAGTAAAATGAAGATTGACATACTATTAGGACTTCAGTGGGGTGACGAAGGCAAAGGGAAATTGGTTGACGCATTAAGTCCGGTTTACGATGTTATTGCCCGCTTTCAGGGAGGACCTAACGCCGGACATTCACTTGAGTTTGACAATATTGAACATGTTTTGCACCTCATTCCTTCGGGTATTTTTCATGCCGAGAAACAGAATATAATAGGAAACGGCGTTGTTATCGACCCGGCAGTGTTCAAAAATGAAATTGACGGATTGATGCAGTATGCGCCCGATATTACCAAACGACTTGTTATCTCGAAACGAGCTAATCTTATTCTTCCAACCCATAGGATACTTGATGCCGCGTATGAAAACAGAAAAGGAAACTCAAAAATAGGCTCTACCCTTAAAGGCGTAGGACCGGCATATACCGATAAAACAGGTCGCGCCGGATTAAGAGTTGGCGATATTTTAAAAGACAACTTCCGGCAACTTTATAAAGCCGCTGTCGAAAAACATTTGGAAATACTTGACTGTTACGACTTTAAGTTCGACCTCGAAGAATTTGAAAAAGGGTGGTTTGAAGGTATTGAGTTGATGAAAAAATTTCAGCTGCTGAATACAGAATATTACATCAACGAGTTAAGATTGTCGGGAAAAAGCATTCTTGCAGAAGGAGCGCAAGGCACAATGCTCGACATTGATTTTGGCACATACCCGTTTGTAACATCATCGAACACAATAAGTTCTGGAGCCTGTAGCGGACTTGGCGTATCGCCCTCCTCAATCGGCGAAGTGTACGGAATATTCAAGGCATATTGCACACGTGTCGGCAGCGGTCCGTTTCCTACCGAACTTAATGACGAAACAGGCGTCAAATTAAGAGACATCGGCAGAGAATACGGCTCCACCACAGGCAGACCCCGCAGATGCGGTTGGCTCGACCTGCCCGCGCTTAAATATTCAATAATGATTAACGGCGTTACGCAACTGTACATGACAAAAGCAGACGTACTATCGGGATTTGAAAAAATCAGGGTATGTACCTCTTATAAAATAAACGGAAAAGAGGCTTCCGAAATACCTTTTGAAAACGATGCGGTAATTGAGCCGTTATATACCGAACTTCAAGGCTGGGACGAAGATATATCCGGCATCAGAGAATTTGACACACTGCCGCCGGGACTTAAAAACTACATTGATTTTATAGAAAAATCATGCGGCGTTCCGGTAACACTCATATCGGTAGGACCCGACAGAGAGGAGACCGTATTCAGAATAAAATAACAGAAAAGCGACCGAAAGCCGTTTTTTTGTTATTCGTTAACGTATACCCACGCTTCGGGCATAACATTCAATTGGTAGTCCGGCAACTTGTTGAAAGCCGACCTTAAATCTGAAAACGATTCAGCCGAAACCAATTCAAATCTGCTGCCTCTCATTTGCAGAATCTGAGCATTATAACCCTGACCTCTAAATACTTCAAGCCAGTTTCGTGCATATTCGGGAGTATAAAAACTACCTACTATTACATGATACCTTGAAGCCGTTCGCGCCGTCTCTTCGGCATAACGAATAGAATCCTGGCGAGCCTGCTCGCGAGCCAGCAACGCATCTTGAGCCCTTCTTAAAGAATCGGCAACTCTAATACTGTCTTGCTGCCTTGTCTGCTGTTGCAGTGCGGCAGCGACAGCGGCAGCTTTCTTCTTCTTGCCAAATAAATCGTTTATCTGTATCTGCTGGCACGAAGAAAACAAAACAAGCGATAAGATAATAAATGTTGCAGAAAATAAGTACTTCATAATAAAAATATTAAAATAATATTATACAAAGATACAAATAATTCTCTTAAACAAATTAAATCAAATGAAATTAAATCAACTTTTATCAAACTTTTTTGTATTTTTGAATATATGTTTTACCTTCGCATTTTATATTAAACAGCCAATGTTACAGTAGGAGCCGTACCTCCTGAAAAAACGGGGCAAGACCTGCAAAGCCGTAAGAGCAGGAGTATTGGCAGAGTACCCAAATGACACTGACAGCAGCGAAAAGTATAATTTTTTCAGCTATTTTATATGGTCAAAATTTATGCTCAACGCTCTTTCGATTGATTTTACAAGGGGGCAGTAGAAGATGGGACTGACCGTGCCGAAGGCGTGCCAATAAGTGAATAAATTAGCGAGTTAAAATAGTTTTATGATAGAACTTTATGATCAATTGCAATTTGATAATATTGAGCGTATCTTATTTGACAATGAACAAATTACATTATCAAGAGATACGCAAGAGCAGATAGGGCATTGTTTTGATTTCCTGCAAAAATTTGCAACCGATAAAATTATATACGGTATTAACACCGGCTTTGGTCCAATGGCGCGTTATCGCGTTAATAATCAGTCAATCATTGATTTACAGTACAATCTCATTCGCAGCCACTCTACCGGCGCCGGCGCTCCTTTGCCCGACCTGTATGTAAAGGCGTCCATGCTGGCTCGTTTGGGAACATTTACACAAGCACAATCAGGCGTACATCCCGATTTGCCGCAGCTGCTGGTTGGATTTATCAACCGCGGCATCTATCCGTTCATTCCCGAACATGGTAGCGTTGGCGCAAGCGGCGATCTTGTGCAGTTGGCGCATCTTGCGCTTGCCCTTATAGGCGAGGGCGAGGTACGTTACAAAGGACAATGGTGTAGTTGCGCCGAAGCGCTCAACGAAGAAAACCTCAAACCACTTAGCGTTCACCTGCGCGAAGGACTGGCTATAACCAACGGCACTTCGGTGATGACAGGTATTGGATTAGTAAACTTAGTTTATGCCAAACGACTGCTTGACCGGGCTGTTTTGGCTTCTGTGTTTATGAACGAGATAGCTTCGTCATACGATGATTTTATGTCTGAAGAACTTAACGGCTCAAAACGGCACTACGGACAATCAGAAGTGGCGCGGGCGATGCGCGATATTTCCGAAGGCAGTGCGTGTCTGAGCAGTAGAAAGGAGAAGTTGTACGATGGCGGACATCAAGACAAAAAAGAATTTGAGCATAAAGTTCAGCCCTATTACTCGCTTCGCTGTGTGCCGCAGGTGCTGGGACCTGTATTAGACGCTATTAAGAACGCTATTAACGTGTTAACCAATGAGTTTAACTCTGTTTGCGACAATCCGGTAGTTGACCCTAAGTCCGGACAGGTCTATCATGGCGGAAACTTTCACGGCGATTATATTTCGTTCGAAATGGACAAGCTAAAAATCGCAGTAACCAAGCTCACTATGTTAGCTGAGCGGCAACTAAACTATTTGCTGCACGACCGTATCAATGGGATACTGCCTCCGTTTGTGAATATGGGAGAACCGGGACTTAATTTTGGTTTGCAGGGAGCGCAATTTACGGCGACTTCTACAACAGCCGAATGTCAAACACTGTCGAATCCCATGTGCGTTCACAGCATTCCTAACAACAATGATAATCAGGACGTTGTAAGCATGGGCACAAACTCGGCGTGGATGGCAAAAACGGTGATAGAAAATTCGTTTCAAGTAATGTCTATCCACTTTATGGCATTGGTGCAAGCGGTTGACTGTCTTAATATTCACGAAAAACTGTCGCCAAAAACGCGCTTAATTTACGATGAAATACGTTCATTTTTCCCTGCATTTGTGAACGATACGCCCAAGTACAAAGAAATTGAACGGATGAAAAATTATTTGATGAATAAAAAATTAAACTATTGTATATTATGAAATATGCACTTGTTACCGGAGGTTCGCGCGGAATTGGGCGCGCCGTATGTTTGCAGCTTGCCGACATGGGTTATCCGGTTTTGATAAACTATGCTTCAAATAAAGAAGCCGCCGAAGAAACGAAACAACTTGTTGAAGCAAAGGGTGTTTCAGCCGAACTGTTGCCTTTTAACGTTGCCAATGTTGAAGAGGTGGACAGCGCCCTCAACGGATGGGCTGAAAAACATCCCGAAGACTATATTGCAGTGTTAGTAAACAATGCCGGTATTCGTCAGGATACTATGATGGTATTTATGCAAAACGAGCAGTGGAGCAACGTGTTGGATACCAATCTGAACGGTTTTTTCTATGTTACCCGCCGTCTTCTGAAAGACATGATCACCAAGCGTTACGGACGCATCATTAGCGTAGTTTCTTTATCCGGACTTAAGGGTTTGCCCGGACAGGCAAACTACTCGGCGGCAAAAGCTGCTGTCATAGGAGCTACCAAGGTATTGGCTCAAGAAGTAGCCGGACGTAAAATTACTGTGAATGCCGTAGCGCCCGGATTTATCGCAACTGATATGACCAAAGACTTGGACGAAAAGCAACTCAAATCAATAATTCCTGTGGGCAGATTTGGTCAGCCCGAAGAAGTGGCGGCATTAGTCGGCTTTTTGGCTTCAGAGCAAGCCGCTTATATCACCGGACAAGTGGTTTCGATAAATGGAGGGCTTTATTAGTGAACAATTAACAATGAACAGTGAACAATGGAAAAGAAGAATGTAATAAAAGATAAATCATTTGCTTTTGCTTTGAGAATTGTGAAGGTGTATAAATACTTGGCAAATGAAAAAAATGAATTTGTTTTATCAAAACAACTGTTAAGATGTGGAACATCAATTGGCGCTTTGGTGCGAGAAGCCGAATATGCACAGTCGCTACCGGATTTTATTAATAAACTGAGCGTTGCGCTGAAAGAAGCAAATGAAACTGAATATTGGCTTATGTTGTTGAAAGAAACTGAATATATTGATAACGAGATTTATTCGTCAGTAATAGGCGACTGTCAGGAATTATTACGATTGCTAATCAGCGCCATCAATACTTCAAAGAAAAAATTGAGTAAAAAAGATATTGTTCACTGTTAATTGTTCATTGTTAAATGAAAAGACGTGTAGTTATAACAGGTATGGGAATTTATTCCTGCATCGGAAAAAATCTTGAAGAGGTTGCAAAATCTTTGTACGAAGGCAAGTCGGGTATTGGCATTGACCCGTTGCGTAAGGAATATGGTTATCGTTCGCCGCTTACCGGCATTGTTGAAACGCCTGTTCTCAAAGGAGTATTAGACCGCAGATTACGCATTGGTTTAGCCGAAATGGGCGAATATGCTTATTTGGCAACTGTTGAAGCCTTCAAAAATGCCGCCATTGATATGGATTATTTAGAGAAAAATGAAGTTGGTATTTTCTATGGCAACGACTCATCGGCAAAGGCTGTTATTGAAGCTCACAAGATTGCAGAAGTTAAAAAAGATACTGCGCTTATGGGTTCGGGCGCCATTTTCCAGTCTATGAACTCAACTGTAAGTATGAATCTATCTACTATTTTCAAACTCAAGGGCGTAAACATGACTATCAGCGCTGCTTGCGCCAGCGGATCGCACTCAGTAGGTTTAGGATATTTGTTTATTAAAAACGGTATGCAGGATATGGTGTTATGCGGCGGCGCACAGGAAACCAACATTTACTCGATGGCAAGTTTCGATGCTTTGAGCGCATTTTCCATTCGCGCCGATGAGCCTGCTAAAGCCTCGCGTCCGTTTGATGCCGCACGTGATGGATTAGTGCCGAGCGGAGGCGCAGCAAGCCTTATTTTAGAGGAATACGAACATGCAGTGAGGCGCGGCGCCACCATTCTCGCCGAAATTACGGGTTATGGCGTTTCCTCCAATGGCGCTCACATATCTCAACCCAGCGATGTGGGTTGCATAGTAGCGATGGAACGCTCAATAAAAGACGCCGGTATTTTGGCATCTGATATTGATTACATAAATGCACACGCTACCTCAACGCCACAAGGCGATATATTTGAGGCTATGGCTATTGACCGGCTGTTTGGCGATTCGCGCCCGCCGGTAAGTTCCACAAAATCAATGACCGGACACGAATGTTGGATGGCTGGAGCAAGCGAAATTGTGTATTCAATTTTGATGATGCAAAACTCATTTGTTGCGCCTAACATAAACTTTGAAACACCCGATGAATATTCGGTAAAACTTAATATTGCCGCTAAAACCACAGAGAAAAACATAGACACTTTATTGTCAAATTCGTTTGGTTTTGGAGGGACAAATAGTGCGTTGATTATAAAGAAAATATAAAATATACACTAATACTGATGAACAGAACAGAAATAGAAGAAATCGTAAACAATTTTCTCATTGAAGATATTGAGACAGACCCTGCAAATATTTCCGCAGATGCCTCGTTAAAAAATGATATTGGCATTGACAGTCTTGATTTTATTGACCTCGTAGTAATTGTAGAGCGCAATTTCGGATTCAAGATTAATCCCGAAGAAATGGTAGGTGTTACTACTCTCGGTCAGTTCTACGATTACATCGAAAGAAAGTTAGAAAAATAGTCTTAACGTTTTATGTATGATAGTCTTGTGTCTAAAAGTCCGGCAAAGACAAAAGAATGGAGTGGAAAAACCGGCGGCAGTACATTAGGACAAAAAGCGCTGCTTTTTTTGTTTCATTTTCACAATGTTACTGTTGGCTATGCTATTCTGGCGTTAGTTGTGCCGTTTTACATGCTATTTGCCCGCAAGGGCTATATGGCAATATACCGGTACTTTAGATGCCAACACAGATACGGCAGGTTAAAAGCTTTTTGCAAAACCTATCAAAATCACTTTGTCTTTGGGCAGTGTATGCTCGACAGGTTTGCCGTGTATGCCGGACGGCGCAATTTTTTTAAGGTTGAAATAACAGGCAACGAACATTTTTTACGCCTGCTTGACGATGACAAAGGTTTTGTGGTAGCGAGTTCGCACACAGGCAATTTCGAACTGAGCGGTTATCTTCTCAGTCAGAATAAAAAACGCATTTACGGCATGGTTTATGGAGACGAAGCAAAAGAGTTAATGAGTAAAAGGATAGCTGCGTTAGGTTTGAACAATATATTCACGGTGCCTGTTGCCGGCGATATGTCGCACATATTTGTGTTGAATGAAGCCCTACAGAGCGGCGACATCGTGAGTATGCCCTGCGACCGTAACTTCGGTAGCGCCAAAACTGTGGAGTGCGATTTTTTGAACGATAAAGCCGACTTTCCGCAAGGCGCTTTTGCATTGGCTGCTATGTTTGATGTTCCTGTAATCACAATTTTTGTAATGAAGGCAAGCCTGTCGAAGTATCGTGTATATGTACGTCCCTTGTCCACAGAAAGTTACGGGCATCTTAGAAAACAGGAGAAAATCAGTAGTTTGGCACAATCGTTTGCTTCGGAATTAGAAAATATAGTTCGAAAATATCCCGAACAGTGGTTTAATTTTTATAATTTTTGGAAACAGTAAATACAGTATGCAACTTTTCCCTGCATTAGAAAAACGATACTCAAAAGAGAGGCTGTCAGCGTTGGAAGCGCAGCGTTTGGCACACGAAATTTCGTTTGGTCCGATCGTGTTTCAGGTGTCTCGTCTGATGGTAAAATTCGGCATCTTGTCGATGCTTACCAATTCCGACAAAGGATTGACATTGGACGAAATTACCGACAAAACAAAATTGTCGAAATATGCCTGCCAATGCCTGTTGGAATCGTCCTTGACCATCGGCACGGTACTTTATCATGATGGCAAATTTACCTGCTCAAAGGCGGGTTGGTTTTTGCTCAACGACCCACTTGTAAGGGTAGATATGGATTTTAACCACGATGTGAACTATCTCGGTTTGTTTCATTTAGAAGAAGCGTTACTGAACGGCAAGCCCGAAGGGTTGAAAGTTTTTGGAAATTGGAGTACGATTTACGAAGGCTTGTCGCAACTTCCTGAAAAAGTACAGGAGAGTTGGTTCGGCTTCGATCATTATTGCAGCGACCAATCGTTTGATGAGGCTTTACAAATCGTATTTGCCAACAAGCCGAAAACATTGCTTGACGTAGGCGGAAATACCGGGAGATGGGCGCTGCGTTGTGTGGATTACAGTCCGGATGTGCAGGTTACGATAATGGACTTGCCACAGCAAATTGATTTGATGCAACGGTATACGACAGGCAAAAACGGCGCAGATCGTATTTTCGGACACGGTTGCAACCTGCTTGACCCCGATGTGCCGTTTCCCACAACTTTTGAAGTAATATGGTTGAGCCAGTTCCTTGACTGCTTTTCGGAAAAAGAGGTGACAAGTATTCTTGCAAGAGCCGTAAAATCAATGAACAGCGATTCAAAACTTTACATTATGGAAACTTTTTGGGACAGGCAACGTTTTGAAACCGCAGCCTATGCCCTGACGCAAATCAGCCTTTATTTCACGGCATTAGCCAATGGTAACAGCAAAATGTATCACTCCGAAGATATGATTCGCTGCATCGAAGCGGCGGGATTGAAAGTTGAGGAAATCAAAGACGGTATCGGAAAAGGACATTCGATAGTGGTTTGTTCAAGGAGTTAGTAGGGGGGGGATGATAGATTTTGAAAATATACAAGTGTTGGAAATCATTCCGCAGCGTCCGCCATTCGTTATGATTGATGCGCTGATACATTTCGATGAAGTTATTACACGTACATGTCTGACGGTTAGGGCTGACAGTATTTTTGTGGAAGACAACGAACTTACTGAAGCGGGCGTGATGGAAAACATTGCGCAAACATGTGCAGCACGAATGGGTTATATCAACAAATTTTTAAATTCGGACAAGGTAAAAATAGGCTTTATTGGCGCCATCAAAAATTTGGTTATTGAGGAACTGCCAAAAGTTGGAGATAAATTAAATACGTCAGTTGAAGTTGTGAGCGAAGTACTTGCGCTGACATTGGTAAACGCAAAGGTGGAAGTGAATGAAAAATTATTAGCTTCGTGCGAGATGAAAATTTCGTTGACAGATATAGACAGTCAGGAGTTATAGGAGTTAAGGAATTAATAGTCAGTATAGAGTATGAAGTTGGAAGCATCAAAAGAGATTGAAGTTCGTTTCAGCGAGGTTGATTCAATGAACATTGTGTGGCATGGGGCATATGCGCTTTACTTTGAGGACGCGCGAGGAGCGTTTGGCGCAAAGTATGGATTGGGATATTTGGATATTTTCGGCGCCGGATACTATGCTCCTTTAGTTGATTTGACTTTTAGTTACAAACAGCCGCTTGTATATGGCAAAAAGGCGCGGGTGGATATTGTTTACAAAAATACTGACGCCGCAAAAATTATTTTTGAATACGAAATACGCTCGTTGGAAGATAACAGCCTGATTGCCACAGGTCGCTCAGTGCAGGTGTTTTTAGACAAGCAGTATCAGTTAGTTTGGACAAATCCGCCTTTTTATGAGGAATGGAAAAATAGACACGAGATATAGACCATTAGACACAAGACTGTTAGATAATGTATAAAATAGCTGATAATATAATTTCCTCATTGGGTTTTACGAGCGAAGAGAATTTTTGCGCTGTAAAATCGGGCGTTTCGGGTATTAAACATTATGATGCAGGCGTTTTCGATTTGCCCGAAGCATTTATGGCATCGCTGATTGACAGGGAAAGATTAAATGATGAATTTCTAAAAATATCGTCAAAAAATAGTTATACCAACCTTGAAAAAGCGGCGATTTTGTCTGTTTTTTCGGCAAACAAAGAGACACAAATTGATTTGGCAAGCGAAAAAACGTTGTTTATATTAGCCACAACGAAGGGAAACGTTGATTTATTAGACAGAAGACTATTAGACACGAGACCGTTAGACGAAAAAAGTCTTGAGTCTTCTGTCTATTTATGGTATACCGCCGATTTAATTGCAAATTTTTTCGGAAATCCAAACACGCCAATTGTAGTTTCAAATGCCTGTGTTTCCGGCGCTGCGGCGCAAATTGCAGCTATGCGCGAATTAGAGTGTGGAAATTACGATTATGCCGTTGTGGTAGGAGTTGATTTTTTGTCGAAATTCATTATTTCGGGTTTTCAATCGTTCAAAGCCTTATCGCCCGAAATTTGCAGACCGTTTGACAAAGACCGTTGCGGGTTGAATCTGGGCGAAGCAGCGGCAACGGTAATAATGAGCAATGAACAGTTAACAATGAACAATGAAATTCGATTGGTTACAGGTGCAATACGCAACGATGCAAATCATATTTCAGCTCCTTCTCGCACTGGCGAAGGCAGTTTCAGAGCGTTGAAAAATGTTTTGCAAGGTATTGATATTGAACAAATAGCGTTTATAAATGTGCACGGAACGGCAACGCCTTACAACGATGCGGCGGAAGTCAACGCCATTGTTCGGGCAGGTTTACAAAATGTGCCTGTCAACTCGTTGAAAGCAATTTTTGGACATACATTAGGCGCGGCAGGAGTGCTGGAAACAATTATTTCTATGCGGGCATTGGAAGAAAACATGGCGTTGAAATCACAAAATTTCGGTGAGCAGGACTTTGAAAATCACATAAGTATAGCGCAAGAAAATCATTTTTCGGATAAACCGTATTTTGTGAAAATGATGTCGGGGTTTGGGGGATGCAACGCTGTGCTGTTGTTTGAAAAAATGCCACGAATTACACGAATGAACACGAATAATTAGTGTTAATTAGTGCCATTAGTGGCAAAAAGTGGCAAATAAATAAATTAATTATTATGAGTAATGAATTGATATATAAGGAAGAAGCCTATACAATTATTGGAAAATGTATGGAAGTTCATCGTGAATTAGGACATGGATTTCTTGAAATTGTGTATAAGGATGCCTTGGAATTGCTTTTCCATCAAAGTAATATTCCATACGAACGAGAAAAAGAATACAAAATCTTGTTTCAAGGCGTTGTTTTACCACACAAATTTTATGCAGATTTCGTTGTTTATGATAAAATAATATTGGAAATAAAATCAACGTCAGGGTTGGCAAATGAACATATCGCTCAAACATTGAATTATTTAAAAGCATCTGATAATAAATTAGGACTTTTAGTTAATTTTGGACGTATGCAATTAGAATATAAACGATTAGTTTTTTGAGCCACGAATTACACAAATGAACACGAATAATTAATTAGTGATAATTAGCGCCATTAGTGGCAAAAAAAGCGTTGAAATTTTAAGCCACGAATTACACGAATGAACACGAATAAATAATTAGTATTAATTTAGAGGCAAAAAAACAAAAATATGAATCTATATCTCAAAAAATATATTAAATTGTCTTTCAAAAGTTCAGCCGAAATTACCGAATTTTACCGTTCTTTGCATATTGATTATCCTAAATTTTTCAAAATGGACAATTTGTCGAAATTGGGATTTTTGGCTTCGGAAATGTTGTTAAAAGATGACGAAAACCGTTTTGTAGCAACCGAAAACGTTGCTATAATTGGTTTCAATTGCTCATCATCGCTTGATATAGACACACAGTATCAAGCAACCATTCAATGCAATGATAATTATTTTCCATCGCCATCGCTTTTTGTTTATACATTGCCAAATATCGTAACAGGAGAAATAGCGATTCGAAACAATTTTTTGGGCGAAACCTCGTTTTATATATGTAGAGAATTTGACGCAAAACAAATTGTCAGTACAGTTAGAAATACTTTTTGCGACAAAAACACAACAACCGTACTTGTTATGTGGGTTGAGCATTTTGAAGTGTTTATGGCATTGGTTGAATGCGGAAAAGGCGATGTTGAATTTAAAGAAAATCAGTTAAAAGTATTGTATAACACATAAATTGAAATCATTATGAAAAAGTATCTTTCATTGTTAGCAATTGCAGTTTTTTTAATAATAGGCACTCAAACGTTGTTGGCTCAAGAGGAAAAACGTCCCAACAAATTGTTTTACGCCGAGTTTGGTGGACCAGGCATTATCATGTCTGCAAATTTGGATTCGCGCTTTAAATCGGACACACGACTTGGATTTGGGGTCAGGTTGGGCGCCGGCTTCGGTTTAAAACAATTTCCGGACGGTAAAAATAGTGAGATGATTACGAGAACGGTTTATGCTTTTCCGGCAGGTGTAAACTATGTTTTCGGAAAGCCGAATATGAGGTCTTCTTTTGAAGTTGGCGCGGGCGCTTCGGTTTTGTCGCGTAAGACGTCCTTTTACGATTACGGAATCAAAAAAGAGGGAAATATGATAGGTTTTCTCACTTTTATGTACCGTGTTACGCCTGTAAACGGCGGCATGTCATTTCGCATAGGCTTTACGCCGATAATCGGTACTGCGGGCGACCTGTTTCCAATGGGTGCAATTGGCTTTGGATATGCTTTTTAGATTAAAATAAAGCAGTTATGAATAATAAGTTTTTTGCATTATTAATAGTCGTGGGTTTGTTAACAACTGTCAATCAATCGTTGGCTGCACAGGAGAAACCCGTTGCGGGTAAACTGTTTTACGGCGAATTATTGGGTCCGGGTGTTGTTATGTCTATAAATTACGACAGCCGTATTAAGTCCAACGAGCGATTGGGACTTGGATACAGGATAGGCGTCGGTTATGGTTTCGATGATCTTGATGACAAGATCGTTGACTTTATGAAGAATTTTGATCTTGTAGATTTTCATACATCTTTTTTTTTCAATATTCATAAAGGAGTTACGAGAACATTCTACTCTTTTCCTGTCGGTTTGAATTATGTTTTTGGAAAACCGCAAAGGGCTTCTGCATTTGAAGTTGGCGCAGGCGTAACGTTTTTAACGCGAAAAGTATCAATGTATAATTGGGAAATGGTAAAGCCTGGTAATGTTATTGGTTCTTTCAACTTTATGTACCGTCTTACGCCTGTAAACGGCGGTGTATCGTTCCGTGCAGGTTTTACGCCGATAATCGGTACTGCAGGCGACCTGTTTCCTATGGGCGCTATCGGCATCGGATATGCTTTCTAATCATCTAAAATATGAACAGATGAAAAATATATTAAAATCGTTGTGTTTGTTGGCAATATTGCCTGTTTCGGCGCTTTTTGCACAAGACGAACGAACGTCAGTGCACCGTAATTTGAAACTCGCATTCGAGTTTGGCGTCAATGTAATGAGTTGCGAACTTGCAAAACCCGAACAAATTCGGGAAAACCATTATTTGCGTTATTATTACAGAGATTCGTATTACTCTGATTATGGGAGTTTTGGGGATTATGGTAATTTGCAGACTTTAAATTTTGGCGTAAAACCGGAAATTTTTGTCTTCTATAACCGTATAGGAATTGCTTCCGGATTGAGGTTTACGTATGTCGAGACTAAACTTTCTTCCGATAGAAGCGATTATTTATGGAAATTGCGGGAAGACGGTTTAAATACCTATTATGTTCAAATAAAAGATATTCGTCAAAAAAACTATTTATTGGGTATCCCTCTTGAAGTAAGGTTTTTTCCAAATAAAAGAGAATTGCCTTTTCAACAGTATGTTAAATTGGGCGCTTCGTTTAATTATCGTATTCATCATGATACAAAAGTGAATTTTGCGCGGTTTACCATGGAGAAATATAATGATGAAGTTCATAATCAACTCCCTGACAATAATACATTTAGCGCCTTTATTTTTGGCGCCGTGGGTTTTAAAATAGGCAGATACAAAGAAGGAAAAATGAAACCGTGGGGAAATATTGAATTTCAATTCCCATACGTGATGGTGGCAAAAAATTCATTTGCATTTGCAGGAAGATACGATATCGACGAATTTCCTGGTGTAGGATTTCAAATGTCGCTTCAAATTCCGATTGGAAAAAATGTGCCGATTGGCTCAAAATATATCAGCAATTCAATTTTATAAATCATTAATTCACAACAATATGAAAAAGTTAATTTCAATGTTCGCCATTTATCATTTTCTGTTGTTTTCGTGTTCAGTAAATAGGGAATTGGACAGAACAATTTTTATTCCCGATGAAGATGATTCCCGATTACCGGCATATACGGAGTGGGGTTATAATTCTTTCGGTGCAGTATATGAGAGGGATTATTTTCTTGCATCACAGCGTATTGTACCATGCAAAATCATGTATGAAAAC
>Ga0099364_10001858_pt1 | contig 34155 bp, 42 predicted proteins | sample TergutTh196P3_FD_73070 | JGI IMG/M metagenome (GOLD analysis project Ga0099364, IMG submission 73070) | Microcerotermes parvus P3 segment gut microbial communities from Pointe-Noire, Republic of the Congo - Th196 P3 | ecosystem: Host-associated > Arthropoda: Insects > Digestive system > Gut ... | reverse complement strand
AACCCTGCCGCCCGAACGCCGCATGCCGCTTACGCCCCGTTCGATCTATTGTGCCTATCGCCAAACCCTGACGACCCGCCGTTTCGTGGGGTACATGGCGGCGGTCTCCCTCGTCTTCGGCGCGCACATCGGTTTCATCTTTTCGTCGCAACAAATTTTTGTCGACGTGTTCAAGGCCGGACGCGCCTTTCCTCTGCTCTTCGCTGCCATTGCGCTCAGTACCGGAGTGGCCGCTTTCGTCAATTCGAGACTCGTCCGCCGCGTCGGCATGCGACGCCTCAGCGTGACCGGATTGAAAGCGATTGTCGTCATCAATATCTTTCATCTGGGAATCATTCTCGCCGGACAAGAAACCCTGCTCGTGTTCATGCTTTTGCAGGGTGCAAGCGTGTTTACATTTGGCCTTCTCGCCGCCAACCTCAACGCCCTGGCGATGGAACCCATGGGCCATATCGCGGGAACGGCCTCGTCGATGGCCGGTTTCGCCTCCACGGTCGGCGGCACATTGATTGGGCAAGTGATCGGATTCATGTTCAACGGCACGGTTATTCCGCTCATCGGCGCCTATGTCGTGCTCGCCCTGGTGTCCCTCGTTATCGCTCAGCACACCGAAAAACCGGCGAGCAACGCCTGATAGGGAACTTCTGAACAACTCCGCACCCACCGCTTGTCATCCTGCGCGAAGTCGCAGGATCCATGCTGCGTGTGGATTGCAGCGACTTCGCTCCGCTCCGCGCTGCAATGACGGTGGTGCCGTGGAAACAAAATGTGAAAGAGAGACAGTTGCCGGGAAAGGGAAGAGAATCCCGGCGAAGGCGTAATGAAAAGTGCTGTAAGCCTGGACAACTTACGCGCTTTGCGCGTCGTTGCCCGTGAGTCTCACATAAGCCTCACGATACTTGGCGGCGGTGCGAAGGATGACTTCTTCCGGCAGCCGGGGAGCGGGGGCTTTCTTGTTCCAGTCGAGCGTTTCGAGGTAGTCGCGCACGTACTGTTTGTCGAACGAGGGCGGGCTGATGCCTTCGCGGTACTCGGACTGCGGCCAGAAACGCGAGGAATCCGGGGTGAGCACTTCGTCGATCAGGTGTAAAACACCATCGGCATCGACGCCGAACTCGAACTTGGTGTCGGCAATGATGATGCCGCGTCCGGCAGCATAGTCGGCGGCTTCGCAGTACAGGGCGATGGCCGCATCGCGGGCTTGTTCGGCCAGAGCCGCGCCGTTGGAACCGATCACGTCCACGCAGTGTGCCTTCGCGCGCTCGAATGAAATATTCTCGTCATGGTCGCCGACATCGGCCTTGGTGGCCGGGGTGAAAATCGGTTGTGGCAGCTTTGCCGCCTGATGTAGCCCCGGCGGCAGAGCGATGCCGCAAATAGCGCCGCTTGCCTGGTAATCCTTCCAGCCGGAGCCGATCAGGTATCCGCGTGCCACGGCTTCGATGGGCAAGGGTTTGAGACGCTTGACTACCAGCGCGCGCCCGCGCACCTGTTCGCGCTCATCGGCATCCACGACGCTTGAAGGGTCGATGCCGGTCGTCTGATTGGGGATGATGTGCCCGAGTCTGGCAAACCAGAAGTCGGCCATTGCGGTCAAAACCCGGCCTTTGTCCGGGATCGGGTCGGGCAGGATGACATCGAAGGCCGACAGGCGATCGCTCGTGACGATCAGCAGTTTGTCGCTGTCGACGGCGTAGATGTCACGTACCTTGCCGCGTCCGAGAAGCGGCAGGCTCTTGATGGAGGATTCAAACAATGGAGTACACACGGCATTTTCCGAGAGGATGGCACCGCGCATTATAAGTTGGCGCTCTCCGTCCTGGGGGCGGGTGTGTATCCGCGCGGCAGGGCATCGAGCGGCTCCGGCGTGTGGCAATGGTAGCCCTGCGCGTAATCGACGCCGATTTCGCGGATGACCTGGAGAATGCTGCTGCTGTGCACGAACTCGGCTACCGTGCGCAGACCATGCGCGCGCGCCAGGGTGACGATGGCCTTGACCGTGGCAAAGTTGGCCGAGTCGGTGTCGATGTTGGAAATGAACGTGCCGTCGATTTTCAGATAGTCGGCCTGAAAACGTTTGAGATAGGCAAACGAGGACAGGCCGCTGCCGAAATCGTCGAGCGCAACGGTGGCGCCCGCCCGACGTACGCTTTCAATGAAATGCAATGCCGGTTTGAGATAGGCAATTGCGCTGCTTTCGGTAATCTCGAAGCAGAGCCTTTTGGGAGATACGTTGCTGGCGTAGATCTGGTCTAGGACGAAATCCGGAAAATGTTCGTCGGAGAGACTTGCGCCGGAGACGTTGATACTGAAACACTCAATGCCTGTTTCGCACTTGTCCTTGTCCCATTTCGCAATTTGCTGGCAGGCGCTTTCGATGACCCAGTGGTCGATGCGCGACATCAGGTTGTAGCGTTCTGCGGCATGGATGAGATTCACGGGAATATCGAAACCGCCCTCCGTGTTTCGCACCCTCAGAAGAATTTCGGCGTGCGATGGACGATCCCCGGTCAGCGGAGAGAAACGCTGGAAATGAAGTGAAAAACGATTCTGGGCCAGTATGCTGTCGAGTTGCGCAACGTTGCGCAGTTCCTCGCGGCGCTGGCGAAAATGATCGTCGTTGGGGTGATAGACACGGATGCGACTGCGGCCCAGTTCCTTCGCGCTGAAACAGGCGGTATCGGCGGCAATCATCAGTTCCCTGAGCGAACGGGTCCCGAGGGAACTGCTGGAAGCAACGCCGATGCTGGCCCCCACACGGAAGCTTTGGCCTTCCCATTCAAAATGGATGTTGGAAATGTCCTCGATGATGGTTCGCGCCATCTTCTGAACGTCCAACTCGTCATTGTCCAGGGACATGATCGCGCCGAACTCATCGCCGCCGATGCGGGCAACGAACGCATCGCCCAGGCGCGATTCGAGCAGATGGGCCACACGGGTCAACAGGATGTCGCCCGCGCTATGGCCGCAGTTGTCGTTGATGGTCTTGAACTGATCGAGATCGATGTACAGCATGATGACATCGGTAACTGTGGGGTCTTCGAGCAGTTCCGAGGTGCGTTTTTCGAATGCCCGTCGGTTGAAGGCATCGGTGAGCGCATCGTGCTGGGCCTGCCATTCGAGCATCGAAATCTTGCTGCTCACCGTCAGGGCCATGGCCCTGAAATGCTTCAGCAGACTGTCGAGTTCCGAGACCCCGGTGGTTTCAAGTTGTACGTCATAATTTCCGGAGGTGATGTGTTCGGCGGCATTGCTCAGATTGATCAGGGGTTTGACGACATGACGCGAAAAGATCACCAGCAGGATGCTGGAGATACATACTCCGATCAGAGCGGCAATGGCGTTGTACAGGATCAGCCTGTCCCTGGCCGCGCTGAGGTAATCGGTCAGCAGACCGTATTGCACCGAGCCGTAATGCTTCCCTGCGGAGGTAACGTCGAAACGGACGTGGTAGACCGAATCGGCCTTGCCGGGCGCGGGCAGCGGTCCGTTGTCCGCCAGACCCGTTGAAGCCCGGCGATTTCCGTCGGTATCCATGATGACGAGATAGGAAATATCGCCGGATTTTCCCCAGATTTCGAGAATGTCGCGCAGAGTCGTGTAGTCCTGCTTGGCCAGTGGCGTGGCGAGCGCCGTTTGATAAGCGTTTCGGGTGTAGTCGATCCGGGCTTCGATCTGATGATTGATCTGTTCTTCGATCGAATGCAGGTTGATGGACAGCATCAGAATCAGCACGACAGCGCCCATCAGGGCGCCCCAACTGATCACGCGAGCCCGGAATGAGTTCAGGCGGAACATTACCTGACCATGATTGGGACACGGGCCGGACGCAATCCCTGCCACGGGTGGAATGGCGGGCGAGGAAAGCGTTGATGGCGCCCGAGGTTTATCCGAACCATATCGAGGAATCTCCGACCAGAATACCGGATCGGCTCGGAATGCCTCACAGCAACCGGGGTGGCCAGAGGACGTGTTCTGCGGAAACGGCAACGAGATGTAAGCATGAGATCGCTCTCCGGGAACTACTGTTTTTGAATCCAGCAGATTTCTTTAGCATATACCATAGATGGCCCTTAAAATGGCGTCAATGCGTATCTCTACTCGCCCATCAATGTGACTTTTTCACGCGCCTGAACATGCGTGAGCCGGGAAGTGAGGACCCACGAGTATTTTGGATTGATACGCATTTTTTATCAGGAAATATGCAAAATTATTGCTTGCAATTGTAACGTAAAGATGGCATGTGGCGCAATATTCACCTTATTCGAGTGGCAATATGGACACTATAAGTACCTTTTCTTCAAGAATAGGCGAAAATTTTTCTCGGAGAGAATAGGCGGAGGAAACCCGGTTTATTCCTGTCATGCGTGCTCGGATACGAGCCGCATAATCAATGGCAGGACGCGCCATCTGCGCCGTAACCGGGAGATTTGAGCCATGAATGTCAAGCGTTATTTCGCGCCTTCCACCCGTGAAGCCCTGCGGGCCTTGAAGGCGGAATTGGGCGCAGACGCGATTGTGCTGTCCAACCGGGCCGTCGCGGGGGGCGTTGAAATCATGGCCTTGCCGCCGGGCGCCATTGGCACGCTGCATACGCCTCAGCCCGACCGCTCGCCCAGGGTGCCTCCTGGCGCGCCGCGCGCGACGAGGCAGTCTATCGGAACCTCCGATAATCGTGATAATCATGATAGCCGTGGCAAATATGTCGATTTCGATAACGGAAACGGTGCGGATTATAGCGATGATTTCCATGTCACGCTTTCAAGTCTCGCGGCGGGCGCGGCGCCGCGCGATCATGCCGCTGCGTCGCCGCGCCGGGGAAGTGCGCCGCCCCGTAAGCCCGAAATTCGCCCGTTTTCGCCGCCTCGTGTCGAAACAGCGGCTTCCACGCGCCAGAATCCGGGCGTGATGACAGAAAAGGTCGCCGAGAAAGTGGCCGAAAAAGTAGCTGAAAAAGTCGCCCTGCGTAGCGAGGCGGGTGAAAGCGTGCGTGCGCTGAAAGAGACCAACATCCGGCTGATGGATGAGCTTTCCGGCATACGCGGCGTGATCGAGCGCGAGCTTGCCGGTTTTTCCTGGTTTGAAACGCGCGTCAATGCGCCGATCAGGGCGGAAATGCTTGGACAACTGCTTGCAGCGGGTTTTTCCGCTTCCCTGGCGCGCCAACTCGTCGAAGGGATCGGCAGGGAGACCACGTCGGAGTCGGCGCTCGACATCCTGCGCGCGGCGCTCGATCGTCGCCTGAAGACTCGCGCCAGCGCAAACGAAGTCGTCGACGACGACGGCGTCTATGCGCTCGTCGGCCCGACCGGCGTCGGCAAGACCACCACGGTTGCCAAGTTGGCGGCGCGCTTCGTTACCCGTCACGGCGCGGGGCATTTGGCGTTGATTACCACCGACGGTTACCGGATCGGCGCGCAGGAGCAATTGCGCATCTATGGTCGTATTCTCGGCGTGCCGGTTTTTGCCGTGCGAGACGCCGTCGAGTTGCGTCAAACCCTGGTCGATTTGCGCGAAAAGCGTCTGGTGCTCATCGACACGATGGGCATGAACCAGCGTGACCGCCTGGTCGTGACGCAGACCGGCATGCTCGCGGACGCAGGCGAAGTGCGTCGGCTGCTGCTGCTCAACGCCACTTGCCGGGGCGATACGCTCGATGACGTGGTCAGGGCTTTCGCCGGATCGGATGTGGCGGGCTGCATTTTCACGAAGGTCGACGAAGCGGCCTCGCTCGCGTCGGCGCTCGACGCGGCCATGCGCCACGAACTCGACGTGCGTTACATCACCAACGGACAGCGAGTGCCGGAAGATTTGCACCTGCCCAACCGCGCCTACTTGTTGCAGCGCGCCCTGCACCCGCAGGCGGAAGAATCTCTCTGGCGGCTCGACAATGATGAAACCGGCGCGATATTGCGCGCCCAGGGAGCCTGAAATGATCGACGGACGCGAAGACCAGGCCGCCGGATTGCGGCGGCTCTTTCGGCAAACCCCGCCGGCGGTGGTTGCCTACTATGCCACGGGACGGTATCGCGTCCAACATGCGATCCTGACCGCGCATCGCATTGCCAGACAGCGCCATAAAGTGCTGTTGCTCGATGAAGCCGTGGGCGAAGAGGCGCTTGCCGAGGCGCTGGGGCTCGATTCCGGCTCCGATCTCCTGCAAATGCTCGATGGAAGGCTGTCCCTGGCTGAACTGCTGCAACCCGTGCCGGGTCTTTTCGGGCGGATTCCTGCTGCCGCTGCCGCGCTTGCCCTGCCTCTGCTCGACGAAGCCCGACGCGCCTGCCTGCTTGAAGCCCTGCGGGTGTTGCGTCATCATGCCGGAATCGTGCTCATTCATGCCGGTTGTGATTCGGCCAGAGATCCATCGCCTTTCGTGCAGGCTGCCCCGCAGCGCCTGCTCGTGGCCGAAGCCAGCGCCAGTGGAGCCAGCGAAGCCTATTGCGTCATCAAACAATTGGCTTCGGCAGGCGCCGGTTCGATGCATGTGGCGGTGGCGCGCGCGCACGATGCGGCGGACGCCCGGAATTTTTTCACTTCGCTTCAAACCCTGGTGCGTCACCATGTCGGGGTTCCGTTACTCTGGCTCGGCGAGGTCGAACGCGACGATCTTGCAGCGGGCCTGACTCGCACGCCTGCGCCGCCGCTGGCATGTGAATCCGGCGCGATGTTTCTCCGGCGGCTTGCGGGTGTGGGCTCTTCTCCAGGTAGGTTGTAATGGGTCACGGGTTGCTCACCCAGGTGAGACGAACGCATGGCGCATGAGGCAGAAAACCGACTCGATATGGATCATCTGGTGGTGACCTATGCGCCGCTCGTCAAGCGTCTGGCGTATCAAATGATGTCCCGGCTGCCGGCCAGCGTGGAAGTCGAAGACCTCATCCAGAACGGCATGATGGGTTTGCTGGATGCCATCAACCGTTTCGAGGACGGCATGGGCGCGCAGTTCGAGACCTATGCCGTGCAGCGCATCCGAGGCGCTATGATCGACGGGCTGCGCGAAGCCGACTGGGCGCCGCGCAGCACCCGGCGCGACATGCGGCGCATCGAAGCCGCCATCAACGCGCTCGAACAGAAAAACGGCCGGCCGCCGAGCGAGTCCGAGATCGCAGAACACCTTGGTCTGGAACTTTCCGAATACCAGCGTATGCTGGCGGAAGCGCGCGGCCACCAACTCATCTATTTCGACGACTTCTCCTTCGAAGACGGCGAGGACTTCCTGGAGCGCCACTTCGGCCAGACCGACTCCAATCCGCTCGTGCTGCTCGAAGACGCCGACGCGAAGGCCAAACTCGTCGAAGCCATACAAAAACTGCCCGAGCGCGAAAAGATGGTCATGGCGCTCTACTACGACGAAGACCTCAACCTGCGCGAAATCGGCGAAATACTCAACGTCACCGAGTCCCGTGTCTGCCAGTTGCACAGTCAGGCCGTGGCGCGCCTGCGCGCAATGATGTTCGGACGCCGTCATGGATAGCGTCAGCCTCATCGGCCTTCTCCTCGGTCTGGGAGCCATCGTTGGCGGACAGGTACTCGAAGGCGGCCATGTCTCCTCGCTGCTGCAACCGACGGCTTTTCTCATCGTCGTGGGAGGAACCACCGGCGCGGTGCTGCTGCAAAGCCCGCTCACCGTCTTCCTCGGTGGCATAAAGATGCTGAAATGGGTATTCATCCCTCCGTCGTCCGGGCATGAGCGCACTATCGAACTCGTCATCGAGTGGAGTTACCTGGCGCGCAGGGAAGGGATGCTCGCGCTCGAACGCCACATCGAGGAAATCGACGATCCGTTCGTTCGTCATGGCCTGCAAATGCTCGTCGATGGCATCGAGCCAATGATCCTGCGCGAATCGCTCGAAATTCAGGTCGATGCCTGGGCGACCCAGATGCGCCAATGCGCCCGCATCTGGGAGAGCGCGGGCGGATACTCTCCCACCATCGGCATTCTCGGCGCCGTACTGGGGTTGATTCATGTCATGGAGAACCTGTCCGATCCTACCAAGCTTGGCGCGGGCATTGCCGTGGCGTTCGTCGCCACCGTCTATGGCGTCGGTCTCGCCAACCTCATCCTGCTGCCCATTCACAAGAAACTCCTGTCGCACATCGGCCTCCTTGCCAGCCGCCGCGAAATGGTCATCGACGGACTCATCGGCATCGCCAACGGCGACAACCCACGCATCATCGAAAGCCGGATGCGGGGATACGTCCAGTAACAGGATGCTGACATCATGGCCCGGCGACGCAGACCTCACGGAGAAGAGCACGAAAACACCGAACGTTGGCTCGTGTCCTACGCCGACTTCATCACTTTGTTGTTTGCGTTCTTCGTCGTCATGTATTCCCTTAGCTCCGTCAACGAAGGTAAATACCGGATCCTTTCAAACTCTCTGATGCAGGCGTTTCGTAGCGCCAGTGTCAATGTGGAAGGGCGTCAAATCGTCCCGCCTCCGGTCGTCGTTCCCGCCAATCCCATCGTGCCCATCAAGCGGCCCGACATGCAAGGCCGCTCGGCGCGCGAGTCGACCGCCCGGAAAATGCGCGACATGGCCAGCGAGATCCGCCGTGTCCTCGAACCCATCACGGGCGACGGGAAGGTCAGGGTCACCGAAGGCGCTTTTGGCGTGACCGTCGAAATCAATGCCAGCGTCCTGTTTTCAACGGGTGAGGCCGTCCTCGGCAGTGAGGCGAACGCCGCTTTGCGCGCCGTGGCCGGCGTGATTGCGGAAGCGGAGTTTCCGATCATGGTCGAAGGCCATACCGACAGCAACCCGATCAGCACCCAGCGTTTTCCTTCCAACTGGGAACTCTCGTCGGCCCGCGCCTCGTCGGTCGTGCGACTTTTCATCGAGAACGGCGTTTCTCCGGGCCGTCTCACCGCCGCAGGCTATGCCGACCAGCGTCCCATTGCCGACAATGACACCGACGCAGGCCGGGCGCGCAATCGCCGCGTGGCGATCATGCTCGAATCGCGCGTTCCCGTGATCGACCCCGACACGGAATCCGAACCGGCTACCTCCGAGCCGCCCGAACCCGACATTCACGCCCCGAACGAGACCGTCGATTCCATCCTGCCGCCGTGACCGTGAACACGGATCGAACGCAATTTCGCCAAACTGAGCGACCCGCACTCACGGTTGTGGATAAAGACGTTGTTTGATTTTCTCAATGGTAAGTCTTAATATAGAAATACGTCTTACTTCATCGAGAGCGAAACATGCAAACCGTTACTCTCTCCACCAAGGGGCAACTGGTTATCCCGGCCAGCGTGCGCCGTACGTTGCGCTTGAGGGCGGGCAGTTGCCTGGGTGTCACCATCGAGCGCGGCAATATCGTGTTGAAGCCGGAAAGCGCGCAGACGTGGGTGCCGTTGAACCCGGCTGGCGCAAACCTGAGTGCTGCCGAACTATCGCAGCCGGTGGATTTGTCCGATGCCCATCGTCGTTGACACGAATGTGCTGGTGCGATTGGCGACGGGCGACAGCGCAAGGGAACATCGCTCTGCTGTTGCCGATCTGTCTACACGCCCGTGGCGCGTGTTTCCGAGCGTGATCCTGGAAACCGAATGGGTGTTGCGCTCCAGGTATGGTTATGCCCCTGAACAATTTTCCGATTTCGTGGAATGGATGGATACGAACGGACGCATTGTGCTGGAGCAGGCCGAAATCGTACGCAATGCCGTAGCTTGGCATCGTGCGGGAATGGACTTTGCCGATGCGCTGCATGTCGCGCAAGCGAACGGCGAACCTTTCCTGACACTGGATAAAGTATTGCGGCGCAAGGCCGACAAGCTCGGCTTGCGCACGGAACTGTTGTCTCATCCATAAAACTTAGTACGTATTTCTGAATTGATTATCTATTCAGAATGTTATATGACATATAGTTATTCCAATGTTTTTTATGCAATATGAAAAATACATGAAAGCCACAAATCATAATAAAAAGTGTTTACATCCATTGATGTTTTTTTTGGTAAAATAAAATGTAATAACAATTTTGTTACAGGCGCTAACGTAAAAACACGAATAAAATGAACGAGATGGCGGCGAGTGTTTCCGATTGGCAAGGAACCGCACAGGCTGTGGCGTGGTGGGGGTGGTTCAGTTTTTGCTGCACACAACACACGCACGTTGACAACCTGCTTACGCCTTGCGTTAGGGTTTTTGCTGTTTTTCCGAGCGCCCCCGTTTCTTTTTCGAGGGACGGGGCCGCTCTATGTTCGCTTCATCAACCAACCAACAAGCCAGAGGAGAGATCATGCGACTCGGACACGTTTTTACGCTCGCCAATCGCTCGGTGAAGAAGCCGCTGCTGACTGCTGTCGTCATTCTGGGGCTTGGCTTTGCGAGTTTTGAGCAGGCTACTGCTAGGCAGATGGGTGAACTTGGTACGCTTTTTTATGATAAAGACTTAAACTACGATTTGTCGTTGAGTACCGGAGATGTCACGTATACGATTCTTGGCGGAACTAACCTCTCTGACTGGTATTCCTTCTCGGTGGACAGCAGCGCTCCGCAAGCCTTTTTTACCCTCGGCCTTGAAGCCGGGTACCCAATATTGGGGGTATCCTTTACAATATATGATTCCAACAATGAAATCGTGGGAGGGAGAGTCGCCAATCAGCCCTACACTTACTACTGGGCTGATTTTATCGATCTTGAGCCGGGTGAATATCAGTTAGAGATTTGGAGTAACAGGAATACGAGCATGGTAGGGGTTGAGAGCAGATACTCCTTCACCATAGCAGGCTTACCCAAACTAAACTTCGACTTCGAACCCGAAACCCCGGCCACGGGCTATATCTACCAAGTCGATTCGACCGGCCCGCTGATTCAATCGGCTCACTTCACCACCGTGCTCACCAATCCGGATGGCTATAAGATCTATGCGCTGGGTGCTGACGGCGAGCGTGGCGACTTCCTCGGTAATGTCGCGGTTGGCGGCGCGTTCACCTTCGCTTCTGCCGTGAGCGGTTTCTGGCTGGAAGGGATCGATCCCGCCAATATGCTGGATCCGCGCAACCCGCAGGCTTTCGTCGCCAACTTCACCTACGACAGAGCGGGTACGGTGAGCTTCACCCGGACGTCGATCACCGCCATCCCCGAACCCGAAACTTGGGTGATGCTTTTGACAGGGCTTGGCATTGTGGCCGCAGTCACGCGCAGACGGCGTACAAAAGCGGCAATGTAACGATGTACAGATCGCGTAGGGGCTTATTCGCCTGAGGTCGTGCGACCTCAATGTGGCAAATTTTCCTTCAGTGGTCTGTCTCTCTATCACATTTCTCCATCTGCTTCCACGGCACAACCGTCATTCTGCGCGTAGCGAAGCGAAGTCGCAGAATCCACACTCCGCATGGATCCTGCGACTTCGCGCAGGATGACAGGCGATGGATGCGGAGTTGTTCAGAGGTTCCTTAAAAAGAGTGCAACGATGCCGACATCAACCACGAAAATCGGATACCCGGAAAAATAAAAGAGCCAAACCCCGTTGTTACAGGATTTGGCCCTTTGGGGCTTCGCTGCCTGCCCTCGACCGTCAGGTCAAAGGCCAGCAGTGGTCACCAGAGGTTTCTCAGGCAGACTTCTTCGAGGAGGAGGCAGCCTTGGTGGTGGTGGTGACAGCCTTGACCGTGGCGTTGGTGGCCGCGGCAACGTTGGCTTCGGCGATTTCGGTCGCTTGCTTCACGGCCTTGGAGAAGTTGTCGTAGGCGCTGTTGGCGGCGGCAATGGCCGACTTCACGGCGGCAACGGCAACGTCGGAACCCGCAGGGGCGGATTTGGCGGCTTGGTCGAGCGCGGAAGAAACGTTCTTGTTCAGTTCGGCAAGTTGAACCTCGAGCACTTTCGCCAGTTCTTCCTGACCTTGCGAGGCGATTTCATAAACGCTGCGGGCATAGGCGACGGACTTTTCCAGCAGGGGCTGGATCAGCGAGGCTTGCAGGGAAACCAGTTCTTGCACGTCCTTGGTACCCAGCAGAGCCTTGGTGTTGGAGACGCTGTCTTCCAGCACGGAACGGGCGGTGTTGAGATTGAGGGCGGCCAGACGCTCGGCGTTGGCAAAGGCGCTGTTGGTGAGACTCAGCAGGGTTTCGATGTTAGCCTTGTTGGTGGCGGCGAATTGATCGGGATTGAATGTGGACATCGGTTTCTCCTTTAGATGTGGAAATGGAACTACAACTACAAAGACTCCAGGGGCGCTACTCTACTGCCGGGTTGGGGGGTGGCGGTACGCGCCATTTTGTATTGCTGCATAGCAGCATTTTTTGTGGATTGTAGGGGATGAAATCGTAGAGTCAACAGTTTTTTGTGCATCGCACAAGAAAAATTTTCCCGATGCGGGAAAATTTCCTGTACACGCTCATTTTTTTGACGCGAAGCGTTCAAAGATCCCCGTATCGGTGTAGAGTTTTGCCCCCGATGGGGTGAAGATGGGGAATGTTGCGTCCACGATACGTGTTCAGCGTTTGAGTGGTTTCAGCGAGCCTCGGCGGGGTCGGGTTTTTTGTTGTTTTTCGGCTGAAGGACGACCTGGACGCGACTTTTGGCGGGGGTGTTGCCGTTTCGGGAGCCGGGCGCGTCGGTCACGAGGTAGTTCTCGGTAGCGACATCGTATTCGATGTATTGGCCTCGCACCCTGTCGCCGCCGCTCTGGATCTGGGCGCGATTGAAAAGCTTGGCCCGTTCGTTTCTGCTGTTGTACTCGATGCGTTCGGCTTCGCCATCGATCCAGGCTCCGTCGCTCGTGCGTTTTTGCCGGAAGAAAACCAGTCGTCCGCTTGCGGCGGTGGCAACGCCATTATGAAAGCCGGCGGCATCCTGGGTGACGACGACCTTGTCGCCCTTGATCGTCAGTGTTCCCTGGGTCAGTACGACGCCGCCTTCAAAGGTGTGCACCTTGTTGCGGTCATCCACGGTGACTCTGTCGGCGTCGATGTTGACCGGCAGGTTGCGGTCGAACGGCTGGGCATGGACAGGCATGGCAACCGGAAGCAGGGCGGCAAGGGCGGCAAGAAAGATGCGCATCATGGATTCCTTTTGGTGTGAGGAAGATGCATTCGGACTTTCCCGGACAGTTTCATTTCGCCAAATACGCTGTCGGCTTCAAGCTTGTTGGCGCTGGCGCGCGTCTCGCCCTGGGTGATGCGCACGGGAACATTGCTGACGGCGCGCTGTTCCTGCGGCCAGACCGTGAGTTGCTGTGAAGAAAGATGCAGGGGCGGATCGTGGGAATCGCCTTCGCGTTCGGCTTCGACGTTGTCGGTGAAATCCACCCGTTCGCCCTTGGGGCCGACTTCGCCATGATCGGCGTTGATCTGCATGCGTCGCCCCTGAGTGAAGAGGTGCAACTCGGGGTGTTCGATGCGGGTCGAGTCGGTGCTCGACAGATGTTCGAGGTAGGGGGACTCGAGCGTGTAGTATAGCTTGCCGTCCTTGGCAAAGCCCACGATGTGCACCGCCCGGGCGATAAAATCCGGAGCCTGGCTGGGGGTTGCTTCGGCGGTGGGTTCGGGGCTGCGGGTTGCGCGTTCGAGCCAGATCGCCCCGGCGGCGAGCAGCGCCGCGATGACCAGAGGGTAGATACGGTAGATGAGATTGAGCAGCCCGCGCATCAGATCACTTGCGCCTGCATGAGGTCGTGCGTGTTCAGCGCCCCTTTGAGCTCGCCCGTTTCATCGACGACCAGCAATTGGCTGATGTGCAGTCGCTCCATCATCTCGGCGGCTTTTACCGCGAGAGCGTCCGGTTCGATGGTGTGCGGGTTGCTCGTCAGTATCCCGGCAAGTCGGGTGGCGCGCACGTCGATGCCGTTTTCCAGGGCGCGACGCAGGTCGCCGTCGGTGAAAATACCTTCCGGTTTGCCGTCGGTCCCGAGTACTGCCGTCATGCCCATGCCGCCGCGCGTCATGGCGAACAGCGCCTCGCTCAGGAGGGCGTCGCCCGTGATGACCGGCACACGCTCGCGCGGGCGCATGACATCGCGCACATGTGTGAGCAACCGCCGTCCGAGATTGCCGCCAGGGTGCGAGCGCGCGAAATCTTCGGTATCGAAGCCGCGCGCATCGAGCAGCGCCACCGCCAGCGCATCCGACAGGGCCAGTTCGGCGGTGGTGCTGGCGGTAGGCGCGAGGTTGAGCGGGCAGGCTTCTTCGCTCACGGCGGCATCGAGATGGATGTCGGCTTCGCGCGCAAGCGGCGAGTCGGCGTTGCCGGTCATGGCGATGAGCCGCGCCCCGCGCCGTTTGACCTGCGGCACGATGGTGAGCAGTTCCGCGCTCGATCCGGAGTTGGAGATGGCAATCACGATGTCTTCGGCGGCAACCACGCCGAGATCGCCGTGCGCGGCTTCCGCCGCGTGCACGAAGTAGGCCGGGGTTCCCGTGCTCGCCAGAGTGGCGGCAAACTTGCGCGCGATGTGGCCGGACTTGCCGATGCCGCTGACGATGATTCGCCCCCGGCACCGGAGAATCATGTCGATGGCTTGTCCGAAAGTCTCGTCGATTCGCTCGACAAGCGCGGCAACCGCTCGGGCCTCGATTTCGAGCACGCGGCGGCCCAGTTCCAGGGCGCGTTGGAGGGAGGGAGGGGAGGCGATGTTCATGCCTGATTGTATACCAGTAGGGGTAAAAGATTTTTTGCCCCTGCCGTGAAGATTTTTTGCCTCTACTCAGTCTTCATATTGCTGCAACATGCGGATGTCCGGGATATGGATTTCCTTGCCCTGGACGGCAATCAGACCCAACTCCGCAAGCTCGTGCAGGATGCGCGAAAAATGTTCCTGCGTCATACTGAGGCGCGATGCGATGGTGTTCTTGTTGATGGCAAGCTTGATGGTGAAGGTGTGGTCTCCACAGGGCAGCATGTCGCCGGAGATTTCCTGCAGAAGATAACTGATGATGCGTTTCTTGCCGGAATGCAGCGAATAGCCTTCGATGTCGCTGATGAGCTGATGCAGCCGCATGGCGAGTCCGGCGAGCATCTTGCGGGCCAGGAACGGGTCGCGTTCCAGTTCGTTGAAGATGACGCCCTTGGGAAAAAAGAGCAGCCAGGAGTCGGTCAATGCCTGTGCGGAAACGACGTAGGGCCGCTCCATGAACATCACGGCTTCTCCGAAGATATGGTTCGGGCGGATGATTTCCACGATCTTCTCCTGCCCGTGGGGAGAGATGAAAGAGAGCTTGATCTGGCCGACGAGAACCAGGTGCATTCCCTTGCATTCGTCTCCCCGGTTGAACAGGACTTCTCCCTTCGTTGCCCGGAGTTCGCGCACATCCTGCGCGATGCGCGTGATGCTCTCCGACGGGAGACCGCTGAAAAGGGGCTGGTTTGCAAGCAAAGTTTTGATGTCGGGACTGTGCTTTCGGGCCATGCGTTCAAGAGGCAGAAAATCAACCATATCTATGAATGTCCGTAAGGTTTGAGGTAGAAAGAATTTCATAGTGTCTCATGGATAATCATGACTGTTCGATTTCTGCCGTGGGTTCATGAAAAAATACTTGCAATCTGTGCGCGAGATGATACAATCAAACGTTTCGTGCTCCGGATAAGTTCTTCCGGGCTCACCGACCCGAACGGGTTCCAATACTGACCGCCTGATCTCAAGTGAACAAGTGAAGGCGGGACAAGTTGGGGATAAATTCATGATTCAAATGCAGTCCAGGCTCGATGTGGCCGACAACACCGGCGCGCGCTCGGTGATGTGCATCAAGGTGCTTGGCGGCTCGAAGCGCCGTTATGCCACCGTCGGCGACATCATCAAGGTCACGGTCAAGGATGCCGCGCCGCGAGGGCGGGTCAAGAAGGGCGACATCTATAGCGCCGTCGTGGTACGCACGGCCAAGGGCGTGCGTCGTCCCGACGGCTCGCTCATCAAGTTCGACAACAACGCCGCCGTGTTGCTCAACAACAAGCTCGAGCCGATTGGCACGCGCATCTTCGGGCCGGTGACGCGCGAGTTGCGCTCCGAACGGTTCATGAAGATCGTTTCGCTGGCGCCGGAAGTGCTCTGAGGGGTTCAGGGATGAAGAAGATCCGAAAGGGTGATGAGGTCGTGGTGATCGCGGGCAAGGATCGCGGTCGTCGTGGCACGGTGCTGCGCCGCGTGAGCGAAGAGCGCGTGTTGGTCGAAGGGGTGAATCGGGTAAAGAAACACATGCGCCCGAATCCGCTCAAGGGCGAAGTGGGTGGCATCGTCGAAAAGGAGATGCCGATCCATGTCTCGAACGTCGCGCTGTTCAATCCCGCCAAGGAGAAAGGTCTGAAAGGCGACCGGGTCGGGATAAAGGTGCTTGAAGACGGGCGCAAGGTGCGCTTCTTCAAGTCGAACGGCGAGATGCTGGACGCTTAAAGGAGTGGCAATGGCTCGCATGCAACAGTTTTACAAGGACACGGTGGTTCCCGATCTGCTCAAGCAGTTCGGTTACAGTTCCGTCATGGAAGTGCCGCGCATCACCAAGATCACCCTGAACATGGGGGTCGGCGAGGCGGTCGGCGACAAGAAAATACTCGAATTCGCGGTGGGCGACATGACGAAGATTGCCGGGCAAAAGCCGGTGATCACCAAGGCGAAGAAGTCGATTGCCGGGTTCAAGATTCGTGACGGCTATCCGATCGGCTGCATGGTGACGTTGCGTGGCCCGAAGATGTACGAATTCCTCGATCGTCTGGTGACGGTGGCCCTGCCGCGCGTGCGCGACTTTCGCGGCGTCGCTTCCAAGGGGTTCGACGGTCGTGGCAACTACAACCTCGGGGTCAAGGAACAAATCATCTTTCCCGAGATCGAGTACGACAAGATCGACATGCTGCGCGGGATGAATATCAGCATCACGACGACGGCCAAGACCGACAAGGAAGCGAAGGCGCTGTTGGGCGCGTTCCGGTTTCCGTTCAAGAACTGAGGGTGATATGGCGAAACTGTCTCTGATCAACCGTGAGGACAAGCGTCGCAAGATGGTGGCGAAGTACGCCGCCAAACGCGCCGGGTTGATTGCGAAAATCAAGGATACGAAGCTCTCCGATGAAGAGCGTATGGCTGCGCGGCTGGCCTTGCAGGAGTTGCCGCGCAACGCGAGTCCCGTGCGTGCGCGCAATCGCTGCAAGCTGACCGGGCGCCCGCGCGGCGTATTCCGCAAGTTTGGCCTGTGCCGCAACAAGTTGCGCGAAATTGCCTTCGACGGCGAAGTGCCCGGCATGATCAAGGCGAGTTGGTAAGGAGAGTAAAAGATGAGTATGTCCGATCCCATCGCCGATATGCTGACTCGGATTCGCAACGGCCAGCGGGCCGGGAAAGCGAACGTGTGCATGCCTTCGTCGAAACTGAAGGTGGCGATCGCCAAGGTCTTGCAGGATGAGGGTTATATCGACGCCTACATCGTCCGTGAAGCGGCCGGCAAGGCCGAGCTAGATGTGGCGCTCAAGTATTACGCCGATCGTCCGGTGATCGAGCGCATCGAACGGGTCAGCCGTCCCGGTCTGCGCGTCTACAAGGGTAGCGACGATCTGCCGAAGGTCATGAACGGACTGGGCGTGGCCATCGTGTCGACCCCCAGGGGCGTGATGACCGACCGCGCCGCGCGCGCCAGCCGTGTCGGCGGCGAAGTCATTTGCCTGGTGGCCTGAGGAGGATTCCATGTCTCGTGTAGGAAAGAATCCGGTGCCAATTCCGGGCGGCGTCGAAGTCACGATTGCCGGGGGCGATCTCTCGATCAAGGGGCCGCTGGGTACATTGAGCCGTGCGGTGCATCCTTCGGTCGCGGTGGAGCGCGAAGGCGACGCGCTGGTGTTCAAGCCCCGCGAGGGCGCGGCGAACGCCAATGCGTTTTCGGGCACCATGCGCGCGCTGGTCAACAACATGGTGACGGGAGTCACCAAGGGCTTCGAGCGACGCCTGAACCTCGTCGGAGTCGGCTACCGCGCCCAGGCCCAGGAGAACAAGCTCAATCTCTCGCTGGGCTACTCCAGTCCCATTGTGTATCAGTTGCCGGACGGGGTGAAGGCCGAGACGCCGACCCAGACCGAAATCATCATCAAGGGGATCGACAAGCAGCGTGTCGGTCAGGTCGCAGCCGAAGTGCGGGCTTTCCGCGCTCCCGAACCTTACAAGGGCAAGGGCGTCCGTTACTCGGACGAAAAGGTTGTGATCAAGGAAACCAAGAAGAAGTAAGGCGGTCATTCATGAACAAGAAACAAACTCGTCTTCGCCGCGCGCGCAAAACCCGCGCCAAAATCGCGGAGTTGAAGGCCGTGCGTCTGACCGTGTTCCGGTCGAACTCTCATATTTATGCCCAGGTCATTTCCGGCTGCGGCTCGAAGGTGCTGGCCTCGGCCTCCACGCTCGAAGCGGATGTGCGCGCCCGGATGCCCAATGGCGGCGACAAGGCCGCTGCCGCAGAAGTGGGCAAACTGATCGCCGAACGCGCGAAAGCCGCCGGGATCGAAACCGTGGCTTTCGACCGTGCCGGTTTCCTCTATCACGGTCGCGTCAAGACGTTGGCTGAAGCCGCCCGCGAAGGCGGCCTGAAGTTCTAAAGGGGATTACGAATGGCCAAGCAGCAAAACCAGCGCAAGCAAGCCTCCGAGGAGCGCGATGACGGCCTGCGCGAAAAGATGGTTTCGATCAATCGCGTGACCAAGGTCGTCAAGGGTGGCCGGATTCTCGGTTTCGCGGCGCTGACCGTGGTCGGTGACGGCGACGGTGGCATCGGGATGGGTAAAGGAAAATCCCGCGAAGTGCCGGTGGCCGTCCAGAAGGCGATGGACGAGGCCCGCCGCAGAATGAAAAAGGTCTCGCTCAAGAACGGGACCCTGCATCACACCGTGATCGGCAAGCATGGCGCGGCCTCCGTGCTGATGCGGCCGGCCCCGATGGGAACCGGCATCATTGCCGGCGGCCCGATGCGCGCGGTGTTTGAAGTCATGGGTGTGACCGACATCATCTGCAAATGCATCGGTTCCACCAATCCGTACAACGTCGTGCGTGCCACGGTCAACGGCCTGCTGGCGGTGAATACCCCGGCGGAGATCGCGGCCAAGCGCGGCAAGAGCGTCGAAGAAATCCTGGGGTAAGCGATGTCCGACAAGAAAATCAAGGTCACGCTGGTCAAGAGTGTGATCGGAACCATACAGTCCCACCGCGCTACGGTGCGCGGCCTGGGGCTTCGCCGTCTCAATCACAGCGTCGAGTTGCCCGATACGCCGCGCGTGCGCGGCATGGTCAACAAGGTGTCTTATCTGCTCAAGTGCGAGGATCAATGACATGCGCCTGAACAACATCAAACCCGGCGCTGGCTCGAAGTCTGCCAAAAAGCGCGTCGGTCGCGGCATCGGCAGCGGTCTGGGCAAGACGTGCGGCCGGGGCCACAAGGGTCAGAAGTCGCGTGCCGGTGGTTTTCACAAGGTCGGTTTCGAGGGCGGCCAGATGCCGCTGCAACGCCGACTGCCGAAGCGCGGTTTCGTCTCGCTCACCCGTGACCGCAATGTCGAGGTTCGTCTGTCCGAACTGGCCGCAGTGCCGGTGGATGAAATCGATCTTCTGGTATTGAAACAGGCGGGCATCGTTCCCGGCAATGCGCTCTCGGCCAAGGTCATCCTTTCCGGGAAGATCGACAGGAAGGTCGTTCTGCGCGGCGTCGGGGTCACCAAGGGCGCGCGCGCCGCCATCGAGGCTGCGGGCGGTTCCGTGGTGACCGAATAATCAAGGTTCAAGTAAGGACGAAATCGTGGCCAAGTCTGCCAAGCCTGCTGCAACGGTAGGAAGCACCGGGAAGTTCGGCGATCTGAAACGGCGACTGCTGTTCCTGATCGGCGCAATCATCGTGTTCCGGCTCGGTTCGCACCTGCCTGTGCCCGGCATCAATCATGATATTTTCCGGGAGTTCTTCGGCAAGCATAGCGAGGGCATCCTCGGGATGTTCAACCTGTTCTCCGGTGGGGCGATGTCGCGTTTGTCGATTTTTACCCTGGGGATCATGCCGTACATCTCGGCTTCGATCATCATGCAGTTGCTGGCCGTGGCCGTTCCGCAGCTTGAAGCGATCAAGAAAGAAGGCGAGGCCGGGCGACGCAAGATTACGCAATATACGCGCTACGGAACCGTGCTCCTGGCTTTCGCCCAGGGATTGGCCGTGGCGATTGGCCTGGAAGGGCAGGGCATGGCGCACGATCCGGGGTTCGTGTTTCGTTTCGTGACCGTTGCAACGCTCGTCACGGGCACGATGTTCCTGATGTGGCTCGGCGAGCAGATCACCGAGCGCGGCCTGGGTAACGGCATCTCGCTCATCATTTTCGCCGGTATCGTGGCAAGCCTGCCGAGTGCCATCGCAACCCTGGCCCGACTGGATTCGGGTAGAAGCTTACCGTTGGTCGGGTTGTTCATCTGCCTGCTGGTGGTGCTGGTGACGGCGTTTGTCGTGTTCGTCGAACGCGGACAGCGCAAGATACTGGTGAACTACGCCAAGCGTCAGGTCGGCAACCGGGTCTATGGCGGACAAAGTTCGCATTTGCCGCTCAAGCTCAACATGTCCGGGGTCATCCCGCCGATTTTCGCTTCCAGCATCCTCCTCTTCGGGGGGTCGGTCGGGCAGTGGTTCGGTTCTTCGGAAAGCATGGCCTGGCTGGGCGCTATTTCCAATGAGCTCGCATCCGGCAAGCCGGTTTTCATGATTCTGTTTGCCGCACTGATCATCTTTTTCTGCTTCTTCTATACCGCGCTCGTATTCAACCCGCGCGATACGGCGGACAACCTCAAGAAGAGTGGCGCCTTCGTGCCGGGCATCCGTCCAGGCGAACAAACGGCGCGTTATATCGACAAGGTGCTCCTGAGGCTCACCCTGGCAGGCGCGACTTACATCACGCTGGTTTGCCTGCTGCCGGAGATTCTGAACTTACAGTGGCAGGGGCTTCATTTTGGCGGCACTTCACTGCTGATCGTGGTGGTGGTGGCGCTCGACTTCAAGGATCAGGTGCAGAACCACGTGCTGTCGCACCAGTATGAGGGACTGCTGAAAAAGGCAAACTTCAAGGGGGCGGGCTTCCCGATCCGATGACGATGGCGAAGGAAGACGTAATCGAGATGCAGGGGGAGGTGACTGAAAATCTCCCCAACGCAATGTTTCGGGTCAAACTCGAAAATGGTCACATGGTGCTCGGGCACATTTCCGGCAAGATGCGCATGCACTATATCCGCATCCTGCCGGGCGACAAGGTGACCGTTCAGTTGACTCCCTACGATCTCACCAAGGGCCGGATCGTGTTCCGGACGAAGTGACAAGAGAACTCAGGAAACAGGAGCAGGTAATCATGAGAGTTCAGGCTTCCGTCAAGCGGCTTTGCCGCCACTGCAAGATCATCCGCCGCAAGGGCGTGGTCAGGGTCATTTGTACCGATCCGCGCCACAAACAGCGCCAGGGTTGATTTCTTGCATCCGACTGAATTATAATTCAACGTTTCGCATTTTAAGTTCAACGAGGTACACGGATGGCTCGTATTGCCGGGGTCAACATCCCGAATCACAAGCATACCGAGATTGCGCTCACCGCTATCTATGGGGTCGGTCGTTCGCGCGCCCAGGAAATTTGTGACGCTGCCGGTGTCTCGCGTTCGGTCAAGGTCAAGGATCTCACCGAAGCGGACATGGAGAAGCTGCGCGAACAAGTGGCCCGCTTCGCGGTCGAGGGCGATCTGCGCCGCGAAGTGACCATGAGCGTCAAGCGTCTGATGGATCTGGGCTGCTACCGTGGTGTGCGTCATCGCCGTGGTCTGCCGGTTCGCGGGCAGCGTACCCGCACGAATGCCCGCACCCGCAAGGGGCCGCGCAAAGCGGTTGCCGGCAAGAAATAACAGGAATTGACCCATGGCCAAGACTGCAACAAAGGTTCGCAAGAAGATCAAGAAGAACGTGGCGGAAGGCATTGCGCACGTTCACGCAAGCTTCAACAACACCATCATCACCATCACCGACCGCCAGGGAAACGCGCTGTCGTGGGCGACTTCCGGCGGAGCGGGATTCAAGGGTTCGCGCAAGAGCACCCCGTTTGCCGCCCAGGTGGCCGCTGAGGCCGCCGGCAAGGTGGCGCAGGAATGCGGCATCAAGAATCTCGAAGTGCGTGTCAAGGGGCCGGGGCCGGGTCGTGAGTCGGCCATTCGGGCGCTCAACGCCCTGGGCATTCGCATTGCCAGCATTACCGATATCACACCCATTCCGCACAACGGCTGCCGTCCGCCGAAGAAGCGGCGTATCTGACGACAAGGAGTAAAACGTGGCTCGCAACCTCGAACCGAAATGCCGCCAGTGCCGCCGAGAAGGCGAAAAGCTGTTCCTGAAGGCGGAAAGATGTTTCACCAACAAATGCACGATGGAACACCGTTCCTATGCGCCCGGCCAGCATGGCCAGCGTTCCGGCCAGCGCCTGTCGGGCTATGGCGAGCAACTGCGTGAGAAGCAGAAAATTCGCCGTCTGTACGGTGTGCTGGAGCGTCAGTTCCGTCGCGTGTATGCCGAGGCGGCTCGCCGTCGGGGGCAGACCGGCGAGAACCTGCTGCAACTGCTCGAAGGCCGCCTGGATTCCGTCGCCTATCGCATGGGCTTCGGCGGGTCGCGTGCCGAAGCGCGCCAGGTGGTTCGCCACAATGGTGTGCTGGTCAATGGCAAGCGCGTGAATATTCCGTCCTACCTGGTGCGTCCGGGCGATGTTGTTCAACTCACCGACGGCGCGCGCGGCTCGCTGCGAGTGAAGGCCGCGCTCGAATCCAATGAGTCGCGCGGTTTTCCAGCCTGGATAGAAGTCGATGTCAAGGCAGGCAAGGGCACTTTCAAGGCCTATCCGACGCGCGACGAACTGCCGCCTACGATCAACGAAAGTCTGGTCGTGGAACTGTACTCCCGCTGATGCGGGAGGCGAGTTTCTGGTTTTGAGGAAATGTTGATGCAAAGCAATGAGCTATTGAAACCGCGCATCATCGACGTTCAGAGTGTCTCCCAGGTTCAGGCCAGGGTGACGATGGAACCGTTCGAGCGGGGATTCGGGCATACCCTTGGAAATGCGCTGCGGCGCATTCTCCTTTCGTCGCTGCCGGGACATGCCGCGACAGAAGTGTCGATCGAAGGCGTGTTGCACGAGTATTCGACCCTGGACGGCATGCGGGAAGACATCGTCGACCTGTTGCTCAACCTGAAGGGGGTCGTGTTCAAGCTTCACAACCGGGGCGAAGTGACTCTGCACCTTGCGAAGAGCGGAGAAGGCCCGGTGACGGCTGCCGACATCGAAACCAATCAAAACGTCGAGGTCGTCAACCCCCGGCATGTGATTGCGCACCTGGCTCCGGGCGGCAAACTCGACATGCAGATCAAGGTCGAGGAAGGCCGTGGTTACGTACCCGGTAACGCCCGTCCGATCAGTGCCGAGAACAAGTCCATTGGCCGTATTCTGCTCGATGCCTCGTTTAGCCCGGTACGTCGTGTCAGCTACCAGGTGGAGAGTGCGCGCGTCGAGCAGCGAACCGACCTCGATCGTCTGGTCATCGACATCGAGACCAACGGCGCAATCGACCCCGAAGAGGCGGTCTGCTACGCAGCCCGTGTGCTGGTGGATCAACTCGCGGTGTTCGCCGACCTGAAGGATACCCGTGTCGATGTGCCCATCAAGACCGACATCGTGGTCGATCCGGTGCTGCTGCGCCTGGTCGATGATCTCGAACTGACGGTGCGTTCGGCCAATTGTCTGAAGGCTGAGAACATCTACTACATCGGCGATCTGATTCAGCGCACCGAGACCGAGTTGCTCAAGACGCCGAATCTGGGTCGCAAGTCGCTCAACGAAATCAAGGAAGTGTTGGCCTCCCGTGGGTTGACGCTGGGAATGAAACTGGAGAACTGGCCCCCGGCCGGGCTGGACAGGCTCGGTTGAGGGATAGTCTCGGATACAAACGAGGAAACGAAGATGCGTCACCGTAGTGGTCTTCGCAAACTGAACCGGACGAGCAGCCACCGTCAGGCCATGTTCCGCAACATGGCCAACTCCCTGCTACGTCACGAGGTCATCAGAACGACTCTGCCCAAGGCGAAGGAGTTGCGCCGGGTCGTCGAACCCCTGATCACCCTCGGTAAAAAGGCAAGCGTCGCCAATCGCCGTCTGGCGTTTGATCGCCTGCGCGACCGCGAAATCGTCGTCAAGATTTTCGATGAACTGGGGCCGCGCTATGCCAACCGTCCCGGCGGCTATTTGCGCATCCTGAAGTGCGGTTTTCGTGTTGGAGACAACGCCCCACTGGCGTATGTCGAACTGCTCGACCGTCCGGAAGATGCCGCCGCGCCCGCGATCAGTCCGGGGACTTCCACGACGGAGTGAAAACCGAACCGAGTTTTCCGCTTTTTGACCAGCCCCCCGAATGGCTTTCTCGTTCGGGGGGCTGGTTTTTGAGGGAACCTCTGAACAACCCCTCTTGTCATTGCAACGCCTAGCGTAGCGAAGTCGCTTCAATCCACACATCGCCTGGATCCTGCGACTTCGCGCAGGATGACAAGCGGTGGATGCTTAAGTTGTTCAGAGGTTCCTGAGGGGACGGCGTTTTCTTCCGAGCAACTCGGCAGCGTGGTCTGACAAGATTTTTATGCTACGGAGCCAGGATGAAAGAAATCATTCAAAAGCAATTGATGGAGATTGAACAGAAAGAGAATGTCAAAATTCTTTTTGCAATTGAATCAGGAAGCCGAGCCTGGGGTTTCGCATCGCCCGATAGCGATTATGATGTTCGGTTTATCTATGCACGTCCCGTTGCAGAGTATCTCAAGCTTGAGAAAAGGAGAGATGTCATTGAGTATATGCTGACGGATGAGTTGGACATAAACGGTTGGGACTTGGACAAGGCTCTCAAGCTGCTGCATACATCCAATCCAACATTTTTTGAATGGTCTAATTCTCCTATTGTTTATAAACAGACAGACTTTTTAAAAAAACTGAACAGGATTAAAAATAAGTACTTTTACTGTAAAACAGGGCTGTATCATTATTTAAACATGGCTGCTGGAAACTATCGTGAGTATTTGAAGAAAGATCAGGTTAAACTGAAAAAATATTTTTATGTTCTGCGACCGTTGCTTGCCTGCGAATGGATACTGGATAAAGGAACTCCACCATCAATGATGTTTAATGATCTCTTGATATATTTGCCTCAAAACTTGTGCGATATTGTAAACAACTTACTCGACATGAAAATGAACAGTCCCGAAATGGCACGGGGTAAAAAGATAGTTGAAATTAACAATTGGCTGAAGATTGAAATTGAACAGCTTGAGGCGAAAATCGCAAAGCTGCCCACAGATCAAAAGCAAAGTTGGGAGGAACTCAATGAATTGTTTTTGTCGGAAGTTATGACGAGTGAAGGCATTACGTCCGCGCCACAAGAGATGAAGTGGGGAAGAGCTTAATGGCGTTTGATGAGCGTCGACCCCAATTGCATCGGATTGGAGCGGAAATGATACGTTGCGCACAGGAGCAAGGGCAGGATGTCACGCCCATCGATGAACAGATTCAAGCACTGATACAAAGTGGGGCAAGCCCGGAGGAGATCAATGCAGGGATTCTTTCCATTGTTGAACACGGGTCTCGTGCTTGTCTCCGCCATTTATGGCGGAGACAAGCGAGACAAAGCGTTACAAGGAGCCGAAGGCTCCCCAAGACCGTATCGAGGAATCCCCTGCCTGAAGGCAGGGGTGACTCAAAGGCAAAGCGGAGCGAAGAAACAAAGCGTATCTCCCATGCTCGCTGAAGAGCGCATCCAGGAGATGGCACGCGCAAAAAGACTCGATCCCCAAACCGGCTTACCGCTAAAGAAGGGACAATAATGAAAGCACTTAAAAAACTATCAAATCGAATTTCAGCATTGTTATTCGGGCTGCTATTCGTCATCAGCCATGCAGCCGCAGAGGACTCTCAAAAGAATGTTGAGATTCCTGCTGAGGTTGCCAAGATACCCGTCGCGCTGAAAGAGCAACCTCCTTTCGTCTGCACCTTTGAGAGCGCACGCATCCCGAAGCGTGACCCGGACGCCCATAATCTCTTCCTGCATGCAACCCGGCTTTATAAAAAAAGCATTCAAACAGATGAGCACAAAGAGACTTTCCGGCTCTACCGGATTGCTGCTGCGTGGGGGCACGACAAGGCGGCGCGTCATCTGGCGTACCTGCTCATTAGCAACTACCGCGCCGCTGAAGACTCTCCCGTCAAACCCATTGATATTGCCGAGGAGTTGATCCGTAGCGGCATGCCTGGCGGTTATCTGCTCATGAGCAGACTGTTTAAAGAAGGGCATGGTGTCAAAAAAGACTCCAAACTCTCCCTGCAATTTCTGCGATTTGCTGCGGATCAGGGAGACCCTCATGCACAATTTATATTGGGAGAAAAATTTCATAGTGCATCCCTTCGATACCCGTTTCTCGACGAAATTGGCCTTGAAATACAGCGCTGTGCTGCGGAGCAAGGACATACGCAGGCAGCGTACGATATAGCTGAACGATTTCAAAGTGAAGAAAAATATAGCGAAGCGCTCAGGTACTATCAGATTGCTGTCCAGGCGAAGAGTAATGCAGAAGGTCATGATCTCTATTCGAGGCTATCGGCAGAGCAGGACGCGGCCTCTGAGTTACAGCGCGCTTTCAATGATCCCGGTTCCGATAGTCGCTCATATCTGGGCTTGGTCGCAGACAAAATACGCGCTGTCCGGTACAACAAAATCCATAGTATTTTCAACAACGATGTTTACCCCATTCCTCCGGATGGCATCATCAACCAAATCGTTCCACTTCCTCCAGCCAAACTTTCAGCATGGGACGGAAAAATCGAAATAGTGCCGCCGTTGCCCAGTGAAAAGCGCATCAGGGAAATGGCGCGAGCCAAGGGGCTTGACCCCCAAACTGGTTTGCCAGTCAAAAAATAGGGGGTGTGAGGGTATTATGCTCATGTCACAAGTTTTTTGCGTAAAAATGAAACCCTTGATCAGCGTCCAATAGCCACCGTTATTCACTGAAGCCATTCATTATTGCCATGAAAAACAAATTGTCCGCACTCCATTATTTCTCCTCCGTTGCTATTGCAGTTGGACTTCTCCTGGGGTTTTGCCTTTCCGTCGGGTTTAAATCGGCGATGACTGGCAAAACAACCGGCAGAATAATTGCCCCGACTGCCGCTGCACCGGCTACCCAACCGGCGGCGGCCATTGTCGCTACCCCATCCGATTGCTCTCAGCTTTCTGTGAAATACCATGACCACAAAAGTATTGCGATAGACAGGGCGGGCAACTTCTACGTGACAGATGCCAAAAATTATCGCATCCGGAAATACACGAAAGATGGAAGAATCAGTACTATTGCCATTGCCAGATTTCTTGAGATAAATGATATTGCAATAGACAAGGAAGGTAATATATATGCGACATACATTCGTGGCATCATCAAAATTACACCGAAAGGGGAAATCATCGCTTTCGCTGGAAGCGGTGAGTCTGGTCATGTTGATGGCCCAGCAAACAGTGAGCAGTTTTATATTGCTCAGGCCATTGCGATAGATACGTCAGGCAATCTCTATGTGTCAGATTACTACAGCATCCGCAAAGTTACGCCGATGGGCGAAGTCAGCACCTTGGCTGGCAGCCGTGGCACGAGGGGAGTGGACGGCGGCTTTGCTGACGGCGCCGGAAGCGCCGCAAAATTTAGAGAGGGGATGCACGGTATCGCGGTTGACAAGGCGGGTAATCTCTACGTGGCGGATACCTACAACCACAATATCCGCAAGATTACCCCGCAGGGAGTAGTAACCACCTTCGCGGGTGACAACACAACTGACCAACCGGAGGCTGGCTATGTCGACGGTCAAGGAAATGCCGCACGATTCCATGAGCCTCGTGGCATCGTGATGGACACAGCAGGCAATCTGTATGTGGCGGATGGGATGAATCGCCGCATCCGCAAGGTTACGCCGGAAGGAGTGGTCAGTACCTTCGCGGGAAGCGGCAAGCCAGGGGAATATGATTCGGAATTCATAAGTACCCAAGGTAGTGAATATGTTAGTATCATAGTAGAACAGAGACGACTCGAGATCAATGGTGGCAGAGATGTCGCGCAGTTTGAATATCCGTATGACATCACAATGGATACGGAAGGCAATCTCTATGTAGCGGACGGAAACAACCCTCGCATCCGCAAGGTAACGCCTGAGGGTGAGGTCAGCACCCTTGATGGTATCGACAAGAATGGATATGACTTTTATCTCCGCGAGACTTCACCAAAAGGAAAAGTCAGCACTTTTGCTGGCGGCGAGGCAGGTTTTGCCGACGGTAGCGGAACCGTTGCGCAGTTTTCTGCACCTTTAGGTATCGCGATAGACGCGGCGGGAAACCTTTATGTGGCGGATTATGGGAATCATCGCATCCGTAGAATCACGCCGAAAGGAGAGGTTGACACCTTGGCAGGAGGCGAGCAAGGTTTTGCCGATGGCATCGGGAGCGCTGCACGATTCAATGAGCCTTTCGGCATCACGACAGATGCGGCGGGAAACCTATATGTGGCGGATTATGGGAATCACCGCATCCGTAGAATCACGCCGAAAGGAGAGGTTGACACCTTGGCAGGAGGCGAGCAAGGTTTTGCCGATGGCATCGGAAGCGCTGCACGATTCAATAAGCCTTTCGGCATCACGACAGATGCGGCGGGAAACCTCTTTGTGGCGGATTATGGGAATAACCGCATCCGTAGAATCACGCCGAAAGGAAAGGTTGACACCTTGGCAGGAGGCGAGCAAGGTTTTGCCGATGGCGTCGGAAGCGCTGCACGATTCAGTGGACCTTACAACATCGCGACAGACGCGATGAGAAACCTCTATGTGTCGGATTATTGGAATAGCCGCATCCGGAAAATTTCTCCGGCAGGAGAAGTTAGCACCATCGCGGGTAGTGAGAGAGGCTTTGTCGACGATGTTGGAACGGCTGCGCAGTTCAACTCACCTTTAGGCATCGCGATAGACGTGGCGGGAAACATCTATGTGGTGGATGGTGTAAACCACAGCATTCGAAAGATAACACCAACAGGAGATGTCAGCACTCTTGCCGGAAATGGCAAGAGTGGCTATGCCGATGGTGTTGGAACAGCGGCGCAGTTCAAAGGCCCCACTGGTATTGCCATAGACGCAGCAGGCAATCTCTATGTGACTGACGGCGGGAATCACCGGATTCGCAAGATCGTGATTAAGTAGTGCTATATGGGTAAGGACTCGATGAAAACCAAACAACCTTTTCTCTTTTTTCTTTCCGTCATCTTTGTGCTGGATCTTCTCGCTGGCTACAAGGCGGCTGCTGACACATCAACAGCGGCAGGCGCTCCGACAAGTGCCTTACGTATTATCGATTTCAGCCCCAGCCAAGCCGCCACTGGCAGCACGTTGAGCATCAGGGGAGAAGGCTTCAGCACCGTTCCATCGCAAAACAATGTCACGCTCAACGGTGTTCCTGCCGCGATTATTTCTGCCACGGCAAACGAGATAAAAGTCGAGGTGCCCAAAGGCGATCTTTGTACAGGTTCCGTACAAGTGAGCGTAGGCGACAAGATAGCCGTATCCGACAAACCGTTTACCTGTGTGCAGACGACAGTCACCGTCAGCACATTTGCCGGTGGTCCTCGTGCTCTCATAGACGGCCCAGGAAGCGTGGCGCGGTTTGATTCTCCTGGAGGTATTGCGATGGACGCAGCGGGCAACCTCTATGTGGCAGATACCAGCAACCATCGCATCCGCAAGATAACGCCCCAGGGAGAGGTCAGCACATTTGCCGGAAGCGGTAAGGTGGGTTTTGATGGGAAGGGAGGCTTTGTTGACGGCCCTGGGAAAGTTGCACAGTTCAGGAGTCCAACTCGCATCATGATTGACGCTGCGGGTAATTTCCATGTAGTGGAAGATCTCAACCTCCGCGTGATCTCACCGAAGGGAGTGGTCAGCACACCCTCCTTTAATGGAGACATTGCAATGGGTTATGCCTCCGGCATTGTAATGGATAAAGTTGGCAACCTGTATGTGGCAGATGCAACCAGCATTCTCAAGATAACGCCGAAGGGAGAAGTCATTACACTCGCTGGCAGCGCAAAGTCAGGCTTTTCCGATGGCTTTGGAAGCGCTGCAAAGTTCAATTCCCCCAGGGGTATTGCGATAGATGCAGCAGGCAACCTCTTTGTGGCGGATAGAGATAATAACCGCATCCGCAAAATTACTCCGTCCGGAGATGTCAGCACTTTTGCCGGCAGCGCACACGGTCATGCCGACGGCACAGGAAGTGCTGCGAAATTCAGTCAACCTTGGGGCATCGCGATAGATGCGCAGGGTAACCTTTATGTAACTGACGTTGGCACTAATCGTATCCGAAAGATAACCCCCGAGGGAGAGGTCAGCAGCCTAGCTGGAAGCGATCCGACGGGTTATGGCAGCTCAGGCTTTGCCGACGGCCCGGGAAACGTTGCGCGGTTCAATTCTCCGAGGGATATTGTGATCGACGCAAAGGGAGTCCTCTACGTGGCGGATAGTGGTAACCACCGCATCCGAAAGATTGTGATTGAATCGGAATCGGAAACGACAGGCGTCAAAACAGCCTCACCGAGGGCGAGCACCCCAAGCATTGTCGATTTCAGCCCCAGCAAGGCAGTCTACGGTGCCACATTGAGCATTAGGGGAAAAGGTTTCAGTGCCGAGCATAAAAGAAACAGGGTTACACTGAACGGCATTCCAGCGAAAATTATCTCCGCCACGCCAAGCGAGATAAAAGTCGAAGTACCCAGGAACAAGCTCTGTACCGGCCCTGTGCATGTGAGCGTAGATGGTAAAACCGCTTCCGCTGCAAAGCCGTTTACCTATTTGCCGAAGATTACCGTCAGTACCATTGCCGAAGGCGTGGGAAGCGATAAAGACGAATACGAATGGCAAAGGCATAGTCTCCGGGACATCACGATAGATGCTGCGGGCAATCTCTTCGTGGCGGATGATGGAAAAAATCGCGTCCTCAAAATTACACCGGATGGAAAAATCAGCTCCTTTGCTGGAGGCGACTACGGTTCTGCCGACGGCGCGGGAAATGCCGCAAAGTTCCAGAGTCCAACAGGTATCGCAATAGATCCGAAAGGCATCGTCTATGTGGTGGATAGCACTGGCTACAGTGTCCGCAAGATCACACGGGAAGGAGTGGTCAGCACTTTAGCTGGCGGCAAGAGTGGCTCTGCCATCGGCAAAGGAAGCGAAGCACAGTTTTATTTACCTCACGGCATCACGATAGACGCGACGGGCAACCTCTATGTGGCAGATAGTAGCAATCACCGTATCTGCAAAATTTCGCCAGACGGAAAGGTCAGTATCTTTGTTGGTGGCACACATGGCGATGATGACGGTACTGGAAACGCTGCACAGTTCAATTACCCCAAAGCCATCACGATCGATGCGAGGGGATACCTCTATGTGACAGATCCATATCGTGGGCACATTCGAAAAATTACTCCCGCCGGAAAGGTCAGCGCCATTATCGGAAGTACATACAACGATGCAGACGGCACCCGGACAGAAGCACGATTTGATGACGCTTCCGGTATCGCGGTCGACGCAGCAGGCAACCTCTACATTACAGAATCCAGTAAAAACCGCATCCTGAGAATAACGCCGACTGGAGACGTGAGTCCCCTTATCGACAACGACACATTGGCCGATGCTGAACGGTTTGATCGCCCTCATGGTATTGTGATGGATGCAGCAGGGAATCTTTATGTCGTGGATACTGGCAACCAGCGTATCCGAAAGATTGTGTTGGAATAGAGTGACCGTGGAGATAATTCGGTCATCTGGAAGAGTGCTCTTTTTTGTTGATCCATAAAATCCTGAGGAGGTAAATGAAATTTACTATGCAAGAATATTATTCACGCTTTTATAAAGTATCGGAACTTGCTCAGGCAGAACGCCTGAAAATGCAGGATCTATATCTATCCTGTTACGACGCTACCACGCCAGAGATTTTCCAGGGGGATCTCAATGCCAAGGATGAAGTTCAGGTGGCTTACCACCGAGATGAACTGATCGGATTTTCCACATATTTCTTTTATCAGTTCTCCTGGTCTGGACAAATGGTGCGGGTGGTCTTTTCCGGCGACACCATCGTCCATCCAGACCATTGGGGAAAACAGAGCCAGATGTTGGAATGGCTCGGTCGCATGGGTGAATTTGAGCGTGAAGCGCCGCAAGTTCCCCTGTACTGGTTCCTGATCGCCAAGGGGCATCGCACCTTCCGTCTTCTGTCGATTTTTACCAAAAGCTTTCATCCGCACTGGAGCGAAGAAAGGCCGGAATTGCGCGAACTCGCCAACGTTCTTGCCAGGGACTGCTTTGGCGCTGATTTCGATCTGGTTCGGGGAATCGTTTCCCTTGCAAATTCCAGCGTGCAGCTTACGTCGAATCTGCCGGAGCCAACGGAGGCGGAAATGCAAAAAGACGCCGTGCGTTTTTTCATGTCCCAAAACCCCGGTTATCGCAGAGGCGATGAGTTGGTCTGCCTGTGCCGTCTCTGTCCGGAAAATCTACGCTCCCTGCCGAGGCGGCATTTTTTGGCGGGCCATGATTGAGCCGGGACGCCAGAGAAATTGAGACCGGCTGGCGACCCTGGCCGACACTTTACCGGTGCGTGATGAATCCAAATTCTGGCTGCTCCGCATGCTCGAACGCAATAGCGAAACGGAAATCGGCGACCGCTGGAGGCGTTACGCCCGGTTTACAACATGTGGGCGCACATGAGAAAACTTCCCTCCTTGCCCCGGCATGAACGCGCAAAGCCCATTACTGGAAATATTCGGAAGGTTGCCTCATTTTTCGTATGTTACGCAGATAGAAAACGTTGACTGGAACAAGGATGCGCCAGCGTCGCCCTCAGCGCTGCCTGTACAGCCTGAAATTGCCTTGCTTTGATATGGCTGACCCGCCTTTAAATAAGCTGGCTATTCGTAATGTCTATACACTTGATGAAATTACCCGTTTCCAAAACTGCTTGAGTGTTTGATATTCATTGCTGTACTATCCGAAACTGTATTACCTGTATCACACAAACTTTTCTCAACCATATTTTTCAGGGGTTCGCCCAATGTCTATATTCAGTACATGTTGTCCTTCCTGCAAACAAAAATTTAAGCCGAAAGAGCTGAAGATGCCGAAGACGTTCAAAAGCATTGAGTCGGCATGCCAATGTAGTAACTGCAAAGTCGATCTCCAGTGGGTTCGTTCCTGGAAAAATGTCGCGCTGACAACCGTCTTCGCGGCGGCTCTCTTCACTTTCTTCATGTTTGTGATAAACATGTTGAAGGATGGCGGCAGCGGGATGTCGGTAGTTACTTTTGTGGGCATGGCTTTGGGCTGCTCCATTGTCTCGGGCCTTGTCTACGGCAAAGAATTGACCACAACCGGAGCGTAACCCCGGTAACGCACGGCGAGGCGGCTCGAACCCATCGGCATAGGGACGGCAATTGAAGGAATAGTCGAAGCGTTATGCAACCTGTAGTAGGATACGCTAAACGTTTTTGACCCCTTCGAATTTCTTCCCTGGATCATTGGCCCATGTTCAGAATCGTGCTGCTTCGCCACGGCGAATCTACCTGGAACAGAGAAAACCGCTTCACCGGTTGGACGGATGTCGACCTGACCGGGCAGGGCGTCCAAGAGGCGCACGCCGCTGGACAGTTGCTCAAGCGTGAAGGCTTTCATTTCGATCTGGCTTTCACCTCGGTGCTCAAACGCGCCATCAAGACGCTCCATATCGTGCTCGAAGAACTCGACGCCCTCTGGTTGCCGGTCGAGCATTCCTGGCGGCTGAACGAGCGCCACTACGGCAGCCTGCAAGGGCTGAACAAGGGCGAGATGGCCGCCCGGTACGGCGACGAACAGGTGTTGATTTGGCGGCGTTCCTACAACATCCCGCCCGAACCGCTGGAAGAGGGAGATCCCCGGCTCGCCGTCGACGATCCCCGTTACGCCCTGCTTCCCAGATCGGCGTTTCCGCGTACGGAATGCCTGCGCGACACCGTGGCGCGCGTCGTGCCGTACTGGGAGGCCGTGATTGCGCCGCAAATCCTTGCCGGTCGGCGCGTCCTGATTACAGCGCACGGCAA